>OMCA01001026.1_pt1 | contig 14177 bp, 9 predicted proteins | sample 1673621 | NCBI WGS metagenome assembly OMCA01 (sample SAMEA103958117, study PRJEB25191) | human gut metagenome | biome: human-associated habitat [ENVO:00009003]; feature: intestine environment [ENVO:2100002]; material: feces | place: Germany | collected 2013/2015
TATGGCTCGGACAATGAGATCTTAATTCAGGTGGGCGACCGGGCGTGGTTGCCTAGCGAGGCTGCCGGTGGTACGGATAAGGAGAAAGTCCATTACCTACCCGGAATCTGGGACGACGTGTTCATCACGGCTACCGGTAAGATGCGGGTCGACAAGATTTTGTTCCTACCTTCTCTGGCTAAAGGATTGGTGACAGTTAAGACTTTGGTGAGAAGTTTGTATCCACCCCAAATGTTGTATGGGGATAAAATGAAGGACTCTTGTAAGATTGAGTTCTGTGTCAAGGAGAAGACCACAGGGCAGGTGGTTGGAAAGAAAGTGATTGAAGGTGAGGTTAAACGGGATAATAGGACTTATTTCGAAACGAGTATCTCTTTGGATAATCCGAAGGCTTGGACTCCGGACTCCCCTTTCTTGTACGAAGGCGAGGTCTCGGTGTATGACCAAGATGAGCTTGTAGATCGTTATTCGGTGAACTTCGGGATGCGTGATTTTTCGAGAAAAGGCAAATTCTTTACGCTTAATGGGGATAAATTCTACTTACGAGGCTCCAATATCACGCTTCAACGTTTCTTTGAGGACCCGGATTGTCAAGCGTTGGCTTGGGATCGGGAATGGGTGAAGAAGCTGATGATAGACTTGCCAAAGTCGATTGATTGGAACGCTATGCGAATATGTGTCGGTATTGTTCCGGACTTCTGGTATGATCTTTGCGATGAGTATGGCATCGTATTGCAAAATGAGTGGCTTTATTGGCAAAATCATGGATGGGATGAACAGGTACGTAAGGAGTATACGAATTGGGTATGGAGCGATGGCAATCATCCCAGTATCGTGATCTGGGATGCGATCAATGAGAATTGGGACAGTTATATAGGAAATACGCTGATTCCCGAACTAAAGGAATTAGACCCGACCCGGATCTGGGATGCCGGCTATATGACATCTGATCAGATGGGAACGAATGATGAGATGGATGAGCCACACCCATATCGCGCGCTAACGTTGATGCATTCCAGTGAACTGAACGACTACTTCAAAAACAATCCCTATAACTTAGGTGCATTGCATGAGAATTGGGTAGGTTTCTCTTCTATACTAGATGCGGGCGTTCCTCAGTTGGTCAATGAGTACGGATGGATTTGGTTATGGCGTGATGGACGGCCCTCGAAATTGACACTCAATAATTATAATTATTATCTCGGCGAGAACGCTACTCCGGCTCAATGCCGTGAATTGCAAGCCTATTGGTTACAGCTTGAGACCGAGTGGCTGCGTTCAGAACGCTCGGTGGGTGGAATCTTGGCCTTTTGCCATCTGACCAATAATTATGGTTTCACGGGAGATTGGTTTATCAATGATATTAAGGACTTGCAACCTTCGCCGGCTTTCCGGTGGTTCAAGCATTGCTTCGCTCCAACGGCGGTCTTTATCGACTTGACGGACCATCGTTATACAAAACATCTCCCTGCCTTGAAACCGGGTAGTGATTTAGTCTTCAACTTGGTTGGGGTGAACGACTTGAATAAAGACTCGTCAGGAAAAGTTCTCTTGAAACTACTAGACGAGAAAGGAACTATTATTTCGACACAAGAAGAGTCTATTGTGATTGAACCTTTTGGCAAGCGGCTTCAACCTTGCCTTCTGAAATTGCCCTCAAAAGCAGGAGGTTATCTTTTGATAGCCGAGTATCATGAGAAGGGGGGGGCGAAACCAGTACTTAGTCGCCGTTATCTAAAAGTAGGCGATGCGGTAACCTCTTTCAAGGATTACTTTGAGTATACATTAAATTAGTTAGGTTAGCTTTTATATCCAATTTCCTACGGCGGCACTCCTCGTGAGTGCTGTCGAGGGGAATGCTACCCCTTTTTTGAAAATACTCAGAGTCCGAATAACCAAAAAGTAATGTTAGGAATATTGTTTAAACCTTTAAATTCGAATAATTTATGAAAAAGAAAAGTAAGGATCAGCGATGGCGTTGGATATGTGCCGGGTCATTATTGCTCGCTTCCTTAAATGGCAATCTGGAGGCAAGCGGCCTTTCCCATCCTGATGTAAATCCGATGGAAGTTTCTCAAACGGTAAGAAAATTGCGAGGAACGATCTTGGATACGAATGGAACTCCGGTTATCGGTGCGAGTATTTCCGTAAAAGGAACTACTACCGGTACGATCTCTGACATGAATGGTGTATTTACGCTAGATGTGAAAAATGGCGATATCTTGGAAATCTCGTTTATCGGCTATCTCTCCCATACGGTTAAGGTCGGTACGCAGACAGATTTACAGATTGTCTTGAAAGAGGACACGCAAGCCTTGGATGAGGTGGTAGTGGTTGGTTATGGCGTTCAGAAGAAGAGCGTGATGACAGCGGCCATAAGCCGGGTCACCTCCGATGATTTGGAGAAGCTGACACCTACCCGGGTAGAGGATGTGTTACGGGGAAAGGTTTCGGGAGTAAGCATTATGCAGAATTCCGGACAACCGGGAGCCGAGTCGAGAGTCCGTATCCGTGGTACAGGAACTATTAATGATAGTAACCCTTTATATATTGTGGATGGAATGCCACTTGAAGGAGGTGTCGATTATCTGAATCCGCAGGATATACAATCTATCGAGGTCTTAAAAGATGCCGCTTCAGCCGCTATCTACGGTTCGCGTGCGGCTAATGGTGTTATTTTGGTTACGACAAAGAGCGGGAAAAAAGGAAAAGCGGTTGTCAATTATGATTTCTCAATCGGTTGGCAAAATCCTTGGCGAAAAATGTCGGTCTTGAATGCCACCGAATATGAGACAATAATGAATGAGGCTTACGTGAATGCCGGGATGGACCCTATTTACGATGATCCTTCGAAAGCAGGTGTAGGGACGAACTGGCAGAATGAGATTTATAACGAGAATGCCCCGATCATGAATCATCAAGCGAGCATCAGTGGGGGTGGTGATAAGGGAAGCTATTTCCTCTCTTTTGGTTATTTAGATCAAGAAGGAATTGTTGGAGGAAAAGATAAGTCGGATTATAAACGATATAGCTTACGTTTCAACAATACCTATAATGTGTTTGAGAATAAGGCGAATAAATTTTTCCGTAGTTTCAAGGTCGGTACGAACCTAGGATATACACGGATCATATCCAAAGGTATTTCGGAGAATGACAACTTCTCCGGCCCGTTAGCAAGTGCGGTGATGACTCCACCGAACGAATCGGTCTATCTGGAGAATCCTTCGGCGGAAGATCTCGCTTATTACGAAAAAAATTATCCCGGTTATGTCAAGGATGACGAAGGCCGTATTTATAACGTGATCGAAAATCAAGAGATCGTGAATCCGGTCGCTATGATGCAGACCTTAAACAATAACAAGGACTGGGATAAATTTGTAGGTTCTGTTTGGGGTGAATTGGAAGTATTCGAGAATCTTACGTTTAAGACCTCTCTCTCCACGGATATGGCTTTTTGGGGCGAAAGGAATTGGTTCCCAGTTAGCTATTTGTGTTATATGGTCAAGACTGAGAAATCGAGGGTGGAGCAAACGATGAATCGTGGCATGAAGCTTCTTTGGGAGAATACGTTGAATTATAAACGTTCGATCGATAAACATAATTTCGCCGTTTTACTGGGAACCTCTATGGAACGGTATGATAGTAAAAAGGTAAAGGGAACGGCCTTGAACTTACGAGCGGAAGATGATCATAAAGCGTGGATCGATTTCACCAATAGTGCCTCTCCCGGCGATCAGCATTCGGAAGGTGGGGCGACGGAGCATCGGATGGCCTCCGTTTTCGGACGATTGAACTATAATTATGACGAAAGGTATATGCTAGAGTTAACCCTTCGTCGGGACGGTTCCTCTAACTTCGGCCGGAATAATCAATATGCCTATTTCCCGTCCGTCTCTGCGGGCTGGACGTTGACTAACGAGGCTTTCATGGAAAATAAACCGGGATGGTTCGATTTCTTAAAAGTACGCGGAAGCTGGGGCCAAAACGGAAATGAGAAAATCGGGTCGTTTGGATATACTACGACGATGACCGGAGGAAATAACTATAGTTTCGGGGCAAGTTCGAACGGTGTCATCCATAGCGGAACAAAACCTACTTCTTTGGCCAATCCTGATTTGCGTTGGGAAACATCGGAGCAATTGGACTTTGGATTTGATTCCCGCTTCTTTAATAACTCCCTTTCTTTCAGTTTTGATTGGTTCAAGAAAGATACAAAAGACATGTTGATGGAGCGTCCGATACCCCTATATGTGGGAAGTGGCTCGCCTTTGTCGAATGTCGGGACATTGACCAACCAAGGTATCGAGCTTGAAGTCGGTTATAAATTAAGTGTAGATAAAGTGAATCTGTCTTTCTTGGCGAATGCTTCTTATGTGAAGAATGAGATCAAGAATCTAGGAAATCAAACAGGATATATCGATAAGGAGAGTTTACCGACTTTAGGTACGGTATCAAGGAACCAAAATGGTTATCCGATCGGTTATTTCTTCGGATATAAGGCGATTGGGGTTTTCCAGACACAAGAGGAGATCGATAGCTATATCAGTCCTGCTACCGGTAAGCCTATACAACCGAATGCGGTACCCGGTGATACGAAATTTGAGGATTTGAATGGAGACGGTGTGATCAGCGATGATAACGAGGACCGTACGATGATAGGCAAACCTAATCCGGATTGGATAGTTGGACTTACTGTTGCGGCTGATTGGAATGGCTTTGATTTAAGTGCCTTTTTCCAAGGTTCTTTTGGAGCGGATGTTTTCGATGCGTTACGCCGTTATGAGCTGGCGGCGGTCAATTATACGTCGGATGCTTTGGAAAGATGGACAGGACCGGGCACCTCCAATTCGATGCCAAGGATTGTCTTGGGTGATACGCCTAAGAACTTCCGTCCGTCTACTTTGTTGGTTCACGATGCTTCTTTCTTGCGCTTACGTAATTTACAGGTAGGTTATACGCTGCCGGCCCAGTTGACCCGAAAAGCTTATATACAACGCTTGAGGTTTTATGCGTCGTTCGATAATTTGTTGACTATTACGGGATACAAGGGAATGGATCCGGAAATCGGTTCGACAATGGGTATAGATAAGGGTGTATATCCTCAAGCCCGGGTTTATACATTTGGATTGAATTTGACATTTTAATCATTAAAATTAGTGTTATGAATAAATATATTTATCTGCTAGCCGTTGTATTCGGACTAAGTGGCTGCAATGATTTTTTAGAGTTGTCTCCGACGAATAAGGTTATCGAAACGGATTATTACAAGACACAGGAGGATTTGACCGAGGCATTGGTCGCTGCCTATGACCCGTTGAAATGGAACGCTTATAATGCGTATAGCTCTTATGAACTGGTTAGTAATATCATGTCGGATGATGCGGAGACCGGTGGATCGACGGTCTCGGATCAACCGCAGTTGCAGCGAGTGAATGATTTTACCAATTGGGTGACACCGACAAACTTACCCGAGGGTTTATGGGGGCGTTCGTATGAGGGTGTGAACCGTGCGAATATCGTGATAGAGAAATGCCCTCTTCTTCCGGAGGGGACGATGTCGGCGGAGCTTCGTGATCGTTATGTAGCTGAGGCTCATTTCTTACGTGTATTTTATTATTTCCAGTTGTGGCGTTTCTTTGGATACATACCGTATTACGAGACGAATTTGGGATTGGATGATATAACAACTGTCCCTCAATTGCAACCGGATGAGGTCTATGCGAAGTTAATAGAGGATTTAGATAATAACGTTATTGGGAAGTTACCCAAGGTAGTCCCGGCTAATGAGAAAGGACGAGCTACGAATGGTGCCGCTATCGCGATGAAAGCACGTATCGTTCTATATCAGAATGATGATACTAAAATGAAGGAGATCGCCAGCCAATTGAAAGAACTAATTACCGATCCTGCCTATCAATATGATTTGATCCCGGATTATAAAGTTCTTTTTGATGATGAGTATGAATGGTGCAAAGAATCTGTTTTTGAAGTCAATTATACGGAAATCGGGAACTCGAATGATTGGGCAGGCAAGGCTAATCAAGGTAACTCCGATATAATAATGCTAGGAGCCAGAGGTTTGAAAGATCCTAATAATGTATATGTGGAAGGTTGGGGTTTTGCGCCTGTAACAAAAGCATTGAATGATGCGTTTTTACCAAATGATCCTAGAAAGTGGACAACAATCATAGATCATGAGGAGTTTAGAGCGGAAGGCGGGACGGTTAGCTCGGATGTGAATCAATATACAGGATATAGCGTACGCAAATATCATCCTCGTGCGGGGTATTCTTCTACGGTTGGCACGGAAGCGCTGAATTATAAGAACAATTACCGTGTAATTCGTTTCTCCGACGTATTATTGATGGCATCGGAAGCTTTGTTGAGAAGTGGAGGTAGCGTAGGCGAGGCACAGGATTATTATGCGAGAGTCGTTAAACGTGCGATGGGGGATGATTATAAGGTTCCGGTGGTTTCATTGGATAATATCTATAAGGAACGCCGTTATGAGTTTGCGATGGAAGGTATTCGTTATTGGGATTTAGTACGTACGAACCAAGCGAAAGATTTTATCAAAGGCTGGGATGATACAAAGAAATACTTGCCGATTCCTCAGTCGGAGATTGATAAGTCGGATGGCCATTTGGTACAGAATCCTCATTTCTAAGAATTGAGCTGTATTTACATTTGTTCATTTTAGGAGAACCTGATAGCTTTTAATTTGTTGATAATTAGATATGGATGTGTGATCATTTGTCCACATCCATGTTTTTTGTCTTTAAGTAAATAGTTTAAATCGATAAAATATGAGATTAAAATAGAGTAATAACGGTACACGAATACCCATTTGCGACCGCTTACGATTCCGTTCGTTGGCTATTCACTTACGGATCCAAAAAGAAGGACATTTCTTTTTAGATGGGATAGGCTTGTATTCCAGATCTTTTTATGTACATTTGAAGCCACCCAATAGTGGGGTAACTAAAACATGATATGACTATGGAAAAGAAAACAGAAAAAGAGGAGAAGTATATGAAGGAATTACAAGATCGATATATCCGTTTCGACTGGGCCATCAAACGCCTACTCCGGCAAAAAGCGAATTTCGGAGTGCTAGAAGGCTTTCTTACCGTGTTCTTGGGCGAGCAGATCAAGATTGAGGAGATATTGGAGAGTGAGGGAAACCAGCAAATGGCCGATGATAAATTCAATCGGGTGGATATCAAGGCTAAGAACACAAAGGGAGATATCATCCTTATCGAGATCCAGAATACCCGCGAGCTTTATTATTTGGAACGTGTGCTCTATGGCGTGGCGAAAGCCGTCACCGAGCATCTTCATTTGGGACAGGACTATTCCGGGGTGAAAAAGGTCTATTCTATCAGTATCCTTTATTTTGATATAGGCGTAGGAACCGATTATCTGTATCACGGGCAGAACCAATTTGTCGGCGTGCATACCCATGATCATTTACAGGTAAATACCAAGGAGAGGGGTGCGATCGTCAAGCGTCTTCCCTCGGAGATCTTTCCGGAGTATATATTGGTTCGGGTGAATGAGTTTGATAAGGTGGCCGTGACCCCCTTGGAGGAATGGGTGCGATACTTGAAAGATGGGATCATAACTTCCGAAACGACAGCCCCTGGCTTGGAAGAGGCACGAGAGAAATTACGCTATTACTCAATGTCTCCCGAGGAACGTTATGCTTATGACGAACATCTGAATGCGATTATGATCCAGAATGACGTGTTGAGCACTGCTAAGTTTGAAGGACGGGAAGAGGGATTAGCGGAAGGTCGAGAAGAAGGCCGTGTGGAAGAACGTCTAGAAACAGCTCGGCGTATGCGGTCTGATGGGCTTTCGATGGAAATGGTCGTGCGTTATACTGGTTTGTCAGAGGAGGAAATAAATAATTTATGACATTCTTGGGGCTTTGCTAGCGGAGCAGGATCGGTTCTTTTAAGTTCTTGGCCTACTCCTCGGATGATGTTCCAGTATCTCTTTGCGAAGGAATTCCCGGTCGATATGTGTATATATCTCGGTGGTGGTGATTTTCTCATGCCCCAGCATCTCTTGGATAGCGCGTAAGTTGGCGCCGCCTTCCAGCAAGTGGGTGGCGAAAGAATGACGGAAGGTATGGGGACTTACGTTTTTATGGATACCGGCGGCCTCTGTCTGTTGCTTGATGATATGAAATACCATGATACGGGAGAGGGCCGTTCCTCGCCGGCTTAGAAATAAAATATCCTCGAAGCCTTTTTTAACCACGACCGAATTCCGGTCATACAGATAGTTTTTAATTTCCCGCAAAGCAACTTCGGAGATAGGAACAAGCCGTTGTTTGCTTCCTTTACCCTCTACCCGGATGAAACCTTCCTTGGGATATATATCCGAATAACGCAGGCCAGTAAGCTCCGATACGCGCAGTCCGCAACTATATAAAACCTCCAGCATCGCACGGTTCCGTTGTCCCTCGGGAAGCGTGAGGTCTATCGTGTCGAGAATGCTATTTATCTCGTTGACGGTTAATACTTCCGGCAGCTTCAATCCGATCTTGGGAGACTCTAACAATTCGGTCGGATCATTTGTTATATAATTGTCAAGCAATAAGAAACGATAGAACGATTTGATACCCGAGATGATGCGTGCTTGCGATCGGGGATGGATACCGATGTCACGTAATTGGGCGATGAACTGTTGCAAGTCGTCGTAGCTGATCTCCTTAACGTCCTTTTTCTCATCCTCTGCGAAACGTAGCAATTTGTCAAGATCTGTCAAATAGGCGTCGATGGAGTTGGCTGAGAGCGATTTTTCTAACCGTAAATAGGTGTTATATCGGTTTATTATATCTTTTCCTTGTCGCATTGTCGGTATGTCGTTATGAATGTGTCAAATAAAATCCTTACCTTTGCCGGATAATTCCGGCCTCAACGGGCGGTACAAAGGTAATAAACTTACAATAAGAATGAAGAAGATTCAGATCATCAATGGCCCTAATTTGAATCTGTTGGGCAAGCGAGAACCGACAGTATACGGAAATGCCTCGTTCGAGGACTATTTGAGCGAGTTACGTGCCCGCTTTCCTCAGTGTGAGATATCTTATTATCAAAGTAATGTGGAAGGAGAGATAATTAACAAGATCCATGAGGTGGGTTTTGAATATGACGGTATCGTGTTGAACGCCGGCGCTTATACGCATACTTCCATTGCGTTGCACGATGCTATCAAGGCGGTTACTACGCCAGTCGTGGAAGTGCATATCTCGAATGTGCATGCCCGTGAATCGTTTCGTCATGTGTCGATGATATCGGCGGCATGCAGGGGAGTGATTCTTGGGTTTGGGCTGGATTCGTATCGGTTGGCGATCGAATCGTTTATGTGATAGAAGGTTTAGTAGGTTATCAAATAGAATTAATAATTAGGTTATAATAATTTAAGGTATATGTTAAAGCATACGAAGATTGTTGCTACAGTTTCCGACCAGCGCTGCGACGTTGCGTTCGTTGAGGCGTTATATAAAGCGGGAATGAATGTGGTGCGCCTGAATACGGCTCACATGATGGAAGAGGGGTTGACCCGTGTGGTAAATAACGTCCGTACCGTATCCGACCGTATCGGTATCTTGATGGATACAAAGGGGCCGGAAGTACGTACCACGACGACGGTAAACAAGGAACCGATCCCTTTCAAGACTGGAGAGATCGTGAAGGTAATCGGTAATCCCGATCAGGAAACTTCGCATGATTGTATTTGTGTGTCATATAAGAATTTCGTGAACGATTTGGCGATTGGCAGCGACATCCTTATCGATGATGGTGATCTGGAAATGAAGGTTACCGGGAAATCCGGCGATTGTTTGCTTTGCGAGATCCAGAATGACGCTACGCTAGGTAGCCGCAAGAGCGTGAATGTGCCGGGCGTACGTATCAATTTGCCTTCGTTGACTGAGAAAGACCGTAATAATATCCTTTGGGCGATCGATCATGATCTCGATTTTATCGCTCACTCATTTGTTCGCAACAAACAGGACGTATTGGATATCCAACGTATCTTGGACGAGCGTAACAGCCCTATCAAGATTATCGCTAAGATCGAGAATCAAGAGGGTGTAGACAATATCGAGGAGATTTTGGAAGTGGCTTATGGCGTCATGATCGCTCGTGGTGACTTGGGTATCGAGGTTCCGGCCGAGAAGATCCCGGGTATCCAGCGTATGCTGATCCGTAAATGCGTGGAGGTGAAGAAGCCGGTTATCGTGGCTACGCAAATGCTTCATTCCATGATTAATAATCCTCGTCCTACTCGTGCCGAGGTTACGGATATCGCCAACGCTATTTATTATCGTACGGATGCTTTGATGTTAAGCGGTGAGACGGCTTATGGAAAATATCCGATCGAGGCGGTACAGACCATGACGAAAGTGGCTCGTGAAGCCGAGAAGACCAAGCTTTCTGCGAATGATATCCGTGTGCCGATCGAGGGGAATGATTTAGACGTGACTTCTTTCTTGGCGAAACAAGCCGTTAAGTCTTCTTCTAAATTACATGTGAAGGCGATTATCACGGATAGTTATACGGGTCGTACGGCACGTTATCTGGCCGCTTTCCGCGGAACCTCTACTGTGTTCGCTATATGCTATAATCCTCGTGTGATGCGTATGTTGGGTCTTTCTTATGGGGTATGGGCGGTTCATCAGCCGTACAACGACAGTCGTAGGGGATATTTCTATGATGCGTTGAACCAGCTGATCCATAGCGGACGTATCACTCGCAACGATATGGTAGCGTATTTGAGCGGTAGCTTCGGCGAAGGTGGCGGTACCAGCTTTTTGGAGATTAACAACGTAGGAAAGGTGCTGGATGCCGGCACGCAATATCAGTTGCCTACTTTTAAAGAGTAAGAGGAATGTTTACGGGCGAGATTGATGCGTATATTCTTTCTCATATAGATGAAGAAGGGGATTTGCTGTCGGCGTTGAATCGCGACGCCAATGTGAACCTTCTCCGTCCGCGTATGCTATCCGGGCATTTGCAGGGTAGGATATTGAAGATGTTTTGCCGGATGATTCGTCCGAGAAGAGTCTTGGAGATCGGGACTTATACGTCTTATGCCACTTTGTGTATGGCGGAAGGCATGGAAGAGGGGGCGTTGATCCATACGATCGAGATCAATGACGAGATGGAGGATTTTATCATGAAATATCTTTCCCGCTCGCTACATAAGGACAAGATAAAAGTCCATTTGGGGGATGCGATGGAGATTATCCCCCGTTTGGATGAGACGTTCGATATGGTTTTTATCGATGCCGACAAACGCCTGTATTCCGAGTATTATGATTTGGTATTCCCGATGGTCCGTCCGGGCGGCTTGATTCTTGCGGATAATACGCTTTGGGACGGTAAAGTGGTAGAAGAAGTGCATTCTTCCGATAAACAAACGAAGGGAATACTGGTTTTTAATGAAAAGGTTAAGCAAGACGATCGGGTAGAGAAGGTGATCCTCCCTTTACGTGACGGCTTGACGATGATCTGGAAAAAGTAAATAATAAAGCGTATGGAAAGTACTAGATTACAAAAGATCGAACGCCTTCTTCAGAAGGAGTTGAGTGATATATTTCAGAAGCAGACGCAAGGAATGCATGGCGTATTGGTCTCTGTCAGCGTAGTTCGTGTAAGTCCGGATTTAAGTGTGGCGAGAGCTTATTTAAGCATTTTCCCGTCGGATAAATCGCAAGAGCTATTGGAGGCTATACGGAGCAATACGAAAGCGATCCGTTTTGATTTGGGGCAACGTATTCGTTTGCAGGTTCGTAAGATTCCTGAATTGAGCTTCTTTATAGACGATTCATTGGATTATATCGAGAATATCGACAATCTTTTGCATAAGTAATCAGAGGAGCCTTGAATCTTCCGTTCTATATAGCCCGGCGATATCTCTTTTCGAAGAAGTCGCACAATGCCATAAATATCATATCGATGGTATCGGTATGCGGGGTTGTTGTCGCCACGATCGCCTTAGTATGCGCCTTGTCGGTCTATAATGGTTTCAACGATTTGGTCTCTTCTCTCTTCAGCAATTTTGATCCGGAGTTGAAGATCATGCCTCGGAAAGGGAAGGTTTTCGACCCGACCTCGGAAGAGATACGTAAGGTGAGGGAATTGCCCGGCATTGTTTGTTTTAGTGAGGTATTGCAGGACAATGCCTTGGTCCGTTATCGAGATCGTCAGGGTGTAGCTACCTTGAAAGGTGTAGACGAGCAATATGAGAAACTGGCGCAGATCGATAGTATCTTGATCGATGGAAAGTTCCTTCTGAATGACGAGGTGGCGAATTATGCGAATATGGGGATCGGATTGGCTTTCTCGCTAGGAATAAACGCAGGCTTTGTCTCTCCGCTGGAGATCTACGCTCCGAAGCGGGAGGAGAAGGTGAACATGGCGAATCCGGCTTCTTCTTTCAATTTGGAATATGCTTATATCGGTGCTGTCTTTCGTACGGACCAACAGGTTTACGATGATTCATATATGATCGTGCCTTTGTCATTGGCCCGTTCTTTATTTAATTATGATAAAGAAGTGACAGCGGTGGAATTGAAGGTGAAAGATAGCGGAGATATCGCTCCGGTAAAGAAAGAGATTCAACGTATCCTAGGTGATCAATATATCGTGCAAGACCGTTTTGAGCAACAAGAGGCTTCTTTCAAGATGATGCAAGTCGAGAAATGGATGACCTTCTTGATCCTTACTTTTATATTGGCGATCGCCTTATTCAACGTGGTGGGTTCTTTATCCATGTTGATGATCGAGAAACAGGAGGATGTGAGTACACTGCGTAATATGGGGGCTGATGACAGTCTGATCCGTCGGATTTTCTTGTTTGAAGGCTGGATGATCTCCGGTTTTGGAGCTTTGATCGGAGTCTTGATCGGGGTTGTACTTTGCTTGCTACAACAAGAGTTTGGCTTTATAAAACTAGGGGAAGCTGCCGGAGCGTTTATTATAGAGGCTTATCCAGTACGTGTAGTCACGGTGGATATAATAACAGTCTTTGTAACGGTATTAACGATAGGCTTTTTGGCTGCGTGGTATCCTGTACGATATCTTGCTAAGAAGTTGAAAATTGAGAATTGAGAATGAATACCGCTTGCCGATAATTCTCAATTCTCAATTCTTAATTAGTTGTATTCTTTTCCGTATTTGATTTTAGCGTCGGCTACGAATTGTTTGATACGTTGTTCGTCATCTTTCTTACAAATCAATAATACGTTTCCGGACTCAGCCACGATGCAATCTTTTAGCCCTTGGATAACGGCTAGACGTTTCGGGTTATTTAATGCGATCACATTGCCGGAGCATTCGTATAGCATTGCCTCGTTATTTTTCAATACTGCGTTCTCATTTTCGTCTTTATTCGCTAGGTCGAACAAAGATCCCCAGCTACCGAGGTCGGCCCAGCCGAAATCTACACATAGCATATATACGTTGTGCGCTTTCTCCATGATACCGTAGTCGATGGATATATTTAGGCAATAAGGGAAATTCTCTTGGATGAACGCTTTTTCTTCCGGGGTATTAAATTTATCCTTACCTAGATCGAAACGGCTGCTGATATCCGGGAGATATTTAGAGAACGCTTCCAAGATCGTATTCACGTTCCAGACGAACAAGCCAGAATTCCAGAAGAATTCTCCACTTTCCATAAATACCTTTGCCAACTCGAGATCCGGTTTTTCAGTAAAGGTCTTTACCTTGGTGAAATCATCTACTACCGTATCACTGCTTTGGATATATCCGTATCCTGTTTCCGGGCGGCTAGGCTTGATGCCCAAGGTGACCAACGCACGGTTTCTCTTCACGAAATCCAACGCTTTTTGAACGTCCCTCAAGAAAACATCCTCTTTTAAGATCAGATGGTCGGAAGGGGCTACGACAATATTGGCTTCCGGATTGCATGCCTTAATATGATAAGCCGCATAAGCGATACAAGGAGCCGTATTGCGACGAGCCGGTTCCAAAAGTATTTGTTCTTCCGCTAATTCCGGCAACTGCTCCTTGATTAAGTCCGCATAAGATTCGTTGGTAACGATGTATATATTTTCAGTAGGGATGATTTTTGCGAAGCGATCAAATGTCATTTGCAGTAAAGACCGTCCGCTCCCAAAAAAATCAAGGAATTGC
>OMCA01001029.1_pt1 | contig 14142 bp, 10 predicted proteins | sample 1673621 | NCBI WGS metagenome assembly OMCA01 (sample SAMEA103958117, study PRJEB25191) | human gut metagenome | biome: human-associated habitat [ENVO:00009003]; feature: intestine environment [ENVO:2100002]; material: feces | place: Germany | collected 2013/2015
CCGCTACATTTCAGGGCTTCTTTTTTGACTATAAGACTTTCAGTCATTTCTTTAGTGAGTCCCAGCATGGTACAGAACTTTTCCATGCATAACATTTCCCTGAACATCGGGAACCACCTGAAAGCCTTGCCTATGATTCAGGCAAGCCGTGACAGCTCTTTTCCCTTTATGTCAAGTTCCTGCCTGTGCATTTCCTTGAGATTGTGGATTTGCGTATCATGTTGTTTCTGCATCTGCTGTATCTGGCTCTGCAATTTTTCAATATTGGTGTCCCGCTTTGAAATTTTGCCTTGCAGTTTTTCGTTGGCATGTTCCAGCTCTTTCAGTTTTCCACTTCTGAAAAGAGAAGCAACTCCGCTTGTTATGGCTGTCGCTGCAGTAGTGGCTGTCTTCCTGAGCTTGTCTGTGCGTATCTTCAATTTTACTTGTCTGAGTTCTTGCCCGGCAAGATTTACCTGTTGTTCCGTATGCCGTTTTGCAGCGTTTATGTGTTGCAGTTCAGCTTTCTGCTTCTCAATGATAAAATCGTTTCGTTCCAGATGCTTTTTACCAGTAACTGCCTTTGATTGCTCACGTGGAAAGGCCGAACAATTTCGAGCAGAAATACGGAGAATGACATTCTGTTTTCAGGCACATTTCTACGAATTTCATACACAACATATTGTCTGAAAAATAAAAAACAGTACTTTTGTTTCCGGCAGCGCGTTTCACGGCATAGTGCCGAGTATGCAGAATGCCTGAGAAGCGCAAATTTGAAATCGGATAGTTTATGAAAAAGAGAAGTTTGAAAAGGTGCATACAGGTTGTAACCTGTGTGTGCGGACTGTTCAGTACATGTATGACATGGGCCGGAGAAGACACGACAAGGTTGACTTTGCATTACAATCGTCCGGCAGAGTATTTTGAAGAAGCATTGGTGATAGGCAACGGCACGATGGGGGCCATTGTGTATGGAGGTACGGAACGCGATGTCATTTCGCTGAACGACCTGACACTGTGGACGGGGGAGCCCGACCGCAAGGTGACCAGTCCCGATGCCTATAAAGCCATTCCGGAAATACGCCGTTTGCTCGATGCCGGGGATTACCGTGGTGCCGACCGCGAGCAACGCAAGGTGCAGGGACATTACAGCGAGAACTACCAACCCTTAGGACGCCTGACTGTCACCTACCTGGATGCGCCGGCACAGATTTCGGCTTACAGTCGCTCGCTCGATATAGCTAATGCCGTGGCCGAAACTCGCTACCTGCGCGACGGTCAGCCTTTTTCATGCGATTATTTTGCTTCGGCGCCCGACTCGGTCATTGTGTTGCGCCTCCGGTCGGAAAGCCCGCAGGGCATCCGGGCATTGCTGTCGTTCGACTCGCAGTTGCCTCACGCTACATCGGCCAATGGAAATGAAATCTCGGCCGAAGGCTATGCCGCTTACCATTCTTATCCCGTGTATTTTGGCCAGGTGAAAAACAAGCATCTGTACGACCCCGAACGGGGCACACGCTTCCGCACGCTTGTCAGGGTACTGACTCCGGACGGAGAGGTGAAGAGTTTCCCTTCGGGCGAACTGAAGATTGAAGGTGCACGCGAGGCAGTAGTGCTGATTGCCAACGTCACCAGTTTCAACGGTTTCGACAAAGACCCTGCACGTGAAGGCCGCGACTACAGCAATCAGGTGGAGCGACGGATGTCGCTGGCTGCCGCCAAGACTTACGACGAGTTGCGGACCAACCATATCGCCGACTACCGTCACTTCTTCGACCGTGTGAAGCTGAACCTGGGACAGACGGCACCCGAAATCGCCGCTCTGCCTACCGATGAGCAGTTGCGCCGCTATACGGACGAGAAACAGTACAACCCCGAACTGGAGACACTGTACTTCCAGTTCGGACGCTATCTGCTGATTTCCTGCTCGCGTACACCCGGTGTGCCTGCCAACCTGCAAGGCTTATGGAACGAGCAACTGCTTCCGCCCTGGAGCTGCAACTATACCAGCAACATCAACCTGGAGGAGAATTACTGGGCTGCCGAGACGGCCAACCTTAGCGAGATGCACCGTCCGCTGATGGACTTCATCGCCAACCTCAGCCAGACGGGAACGGAGACGGCGAAAGCCTATTACGGAGTGGACAGAGGTTGGTGCCTGGGACAGAATACCGACATCTGGGCCATGACCTGCCCCGTGGGATTGCACGTAGGCGACCCGTCGTGGGCCTGTTGGACCATGGGTGGCGCATGGCTGTCGACGCACATCTGGGAACGTTATCTCTTCACTCAGGACAAGGACTTCCTGAAACAATATTATCCGGCACTGAAGGGAGCCGCCGAATTCTGCATGAACTGGCTGATCGAGAAAGACGGCAAGCTGCTGACCTCGCCCGGGACCTCGCCCGAAAACAAGTTTGTCACGCCCGACGGATACGTGGGAGCCACATCATACGGTTGTACGGCCGACCTGGCCATGACGCGCGAGTGTCTGACTGACGTCATCAAGGCTGCTGCCGTGCTGAACACGGACAAGGACTTCCGTCGCCAAGCCGAGCAGACCCTTGCACGCTTGTGGCCTTACAAGGTGGGCCGCGACGGCAATCTGCAGGAGTGGTTCCACGACTGGCCCGACCAGGATCCTAAACACCGCCATCAGTCCCACCTCTTCGGACTGTATCCGGGGCATCACCTTTCGGTGGAGCAGACGCCCGAACTGGCGCGTGCCTGTGCCCGTACCCTCGAAATCAAGGGCGACGAAACAACCGGCTGGAGTACCGGCTGGCGTGTCAACCTGTACGCCCGCCTGCAGGATGGCGAGGGAGCTTACCGCATCTACCGCCGCCTGCTCCGTCTGGTGACTCCCGACGGTTACAAAGGTAAGGACGCCCGTCGTGGTGGCGGCACCTATCCCAATCTGCTGGATGCCCATTCGCCTTTCCAGATTGACGGCAACTTCGGTGGCTGCGCCGGGGTTATCGAGATGCTGATGCAGTCGTCCGAATCTTCCATAACCCTGCTGCCTGCCGTACCCGCGCAGTGGAAAGACGGTAGCGTACAGGGCATCTGTGCCCGTGGTGGCTTCGTGGTCGATATGACCTGGAAGGATGGCAAGGTGACTGCCCTGAGCATCCAGTCGAGAAAAGGCGGTAAGACCCGTGTCTGCTTCAACGGGAAGTCGGTGAAAGTCAACTTGAAAGAAAACGAGAAAAAACAACTGCTATGAGACGTTTTTGTGGGATAATCGTAGCATTGGGTATGCTACTGACTGCCGAGGGCGTTGCAGCGCAGGCACAACAGACCGAGTGGGGAAAATGGGAGCGATGGGGTGAACAGCCGGATGGCTCTTATCTGAATCCTATCATACCTTCGGACTACAGCGATATAGACTGCATCCGGGTAGGAGACGACTATTATGCCATTTCTTCTACATTCCAGTTCTCGCCGGGCATGACGATGTTGCATTCGAAGGATTTGGTGAACTGGGAGATTTGCGGAAATATTGTCGATGACTTGACTCAGATAGGTGACAATCTGAACTGGGACCGGATGACGCGTTATGCACGGGGCATCTGGGCAGGCACTTTGCGCTATCATGAGGGGCGTTTCTATCTCTTTTTCGGTACGCCGGACGAAGGCTATTTCATGACTTCTTCGGCTCGTCCCGAGGGACCGTGGGAGCCGCTTACACCTCTTCTGCTGGAAGCCGGTTGGGACGACTGTTCGGCCATGTGGGACGAGGACGGCACGGCCTGTTTCGTAGGTACTCATTTTACCGACGGTTATAAGACGTATCTGTTCAGGATGTCGGCCGACGGAAAGAGCATCGACCGCCAGTCGGCCCGGCTTATCCATTCGGGCAACGGACGGGAGGCCAATAAACTGATTAAGGTGGGCGATTGGTACTACCTGATTTTCAGTGAGCACAAATCGGGGATAGGGCGTTATGTCATGGCACGCCGTTCCCGAAAGATGATGGGGCCTTATACGGAAGAAAAACAGTTGGCTCTGGCCAGCCGCGAGGCAATGGAGCCCAATCAGGGAGGCATTGTCCAGGGAAAAGACGGGCAATGGTATTTCATGACACATCACGGCACGGGCGACTGGGGTGGACGGATTGTCAGCCTGCTGCCGGTTACCTGGACCGACGGATGGCCCATCATCGGAAAAGTTCTTCCCGAAGGCATCGGTGCCATGCAGTGGGAAGGACGGATGCCTTACAACAGTAGTGAAAAGCTGACTATCGGCCGTAGCGACGACTTTGACACGGAGGTACTTGCCCCGCAGTGGCAGTGGAATTGTCAGCCTCGGAAGGCGTTCTTCTCGTTGCAGGAAAGACCCGGGTGGATGCGCCTGAAGGCCTATCGCCCCTTGCAGCCAAACCAGCTGATGAAGGCCGGAAATACGCTGACCCAGCGTACTTTCAGGAAAGCAGATAACGAAGTAACCATTAAAATGGATATTTCACGCATGGAGGACGGACAGAAAAGCGGGCTTTGCCATTTTTCCTCGCAGCACTCGGCCCTTGGCATTGTGAAGGAGAACGGCATCTGCTACCTTGAATACCGTAAGAATGGGAACATCGTCCGTGGCCCGGAAGCCGCTTCCTCTTTTGTCTGGCTTCGTTCGGTGTGGGGGCTGGATGGCCTTTCCCGATATGCTTACAGTTGGGACGGTGATAATTTTGTAGATTTTGGCGAACCTTATCAGATGGTGTGGGGCAACTATCGCGGCGACCGCATAGGCATCTACTGCTTCAACGACGTGGCAGAAAAAGGATGGGTCGATGTCGACTATCTGCACTATCGGTAAGTGTCCTTTTGCCGACGGAGCCCACAGTGGGGCCGATGCCCTGCTGCAGGATGATAAGTCGGGTTATTTTCGTATGGTTTAATTCTTTGTATATGGTTTGTATGATGGCAAAAATGAACAAGAAATTAGTGTCTGGTCTCCTCTCTTTTGTGACCTTGTTTGGTGGCATGGGATTGACCGGTTGCTCCGACGAGGACGGGGGCTGGCCTTACTCCGTGTCCGAAGAAACGTATTACGCCAATCGCTTCGGCAAGGATGTGATGAATATGTATTATCTGTGGAATGCCGAGATAGCCGACGACCTGGCAGGCTGGGATGCCGAAACCAACACCGACCCCATCGGCACGGTTGACCGCATCCGCTATCACGACAGCAATGGCTACATCGACAAGTGGACCATGATGACCGACGACATGAGTTCGTTTGTCAGCTCCGTTGGCGGAGTGTCCACCACTTTCGGGTGGAGCCTGACCGTTTACTTGGTTAATCAAGAGACGAAGCAGTGTGCTGCCGTGGTCAATTTTGTGCATGACGACACCCCCGCGGCACGGGCCGGGCTGAAGCGCGGCGACATTCTGTTGAGCATCGACGGTCAGCCGCTGACGACGGACAATTACCTGAATCTGTATTACAACACGAGCCTGAGCACCTCGCTGGGTCGCTACAATGCCGCCGACAATACGATTTACGACGTGGGGAAGACGGTGGAGCTGACGGCTGTGAACATGTACGAAGACCCCGTGCTGTGCGACTCCGTCTACGAATTCAATGGGAAGAAGGTGGGCTATCTGGCTTATTCGGCCTTCGACCTGACTTCTATCAGCAAGCTGATAGCGGTGTGCAAGGACTTCAAGGCCGCAGGCGTTCGCGAGCTGGTGCTCGACCTGCGCTACAACGGAGGTGGCTATGTGCTGACCGAGAATGTGCTGGCTTCCATGCTGGCTCCGCAACAGGCGGTGGCATCGGGGCAGGTGTTCGAGCGCGAGGTGTACAACAACTATCTGACGGAATACCTGCAGAAGCAGGGTGCCAGCATGGAGACGTGCTTCGCGACCGGCTACACGTATCAGAACGGTGATGAGGTGATGAGCGTCAGCACGCAGGATGCCAACATCGGACTGGAGAAGATTTATGCCCTGATAGGAACAGGCTCGGCGTCAGCCTCCGAGGCGCTGTTGGGGGGACTGATGCCTTACATGGATGTACGGCTCATCGGCGAGCAGTCGTCGGGCAAGTATTGCACGGGAATGATGCTGGCTGCCGAAGATGCTTACAACGAGGTGCCCGAAGCGATACGCAACTGGGGACTGTATGTGATGATCAGCATCTACCAGAATGCCGCCGGCGAGACGCCCTGCATGCCCGACGGGCTGAGGCCCGACGTGGGTGTGGACGTGCAGAAGCCTGTCTTTGGCAAGCGCATACAGCAGCCGGTGTCTGTCGGGCCGGCTGTCCGGTAAAGGAGCTGGGTTTTGCAACGTCGTGTTCGTCATTATTGACATCGTGACGGGTCACCCCCTCGCTATACGACCGAGGTACCCTAAGTATACGACTGAGGGTACCTAAGTATACGACCGAGATGGCCTAAGTATACGACTGTGATAGACAAAATACAAGTTTCTCGTAATCAGCCGTTTACGAAAATGGTGCGAATGGCTATGGAAGTTTACAAAACCGTTCCCTTTCCGGCCTCTCGCTGCAGGGTTACAACTGCTGCAATTCTCTGACCAGCGAGTCGCATACCAGTGTAAATGCCGCCTTGTTCTCGGGGCTGATGGGCTTCTTGGGTTGCGACTTGATGGTGAGCGGATTGATGGGTTTTCCGTTTTCGTGTACGCGGAAGTCCAGATGAGGCCCGGTAGCTAGTCCCGTGGCTCCTACGTACCCGATGACTTCCTTCTGTGCCACCTGCGACCCTACCTGGATGCCTTTGGCAAAGCGTGACAGGTGCATGTAGGTACTGACGTAGACGCCGTTGTGCTTTATCTTCAGGTAGTTTCCTCCGCCTCCGGCCTCATATCCTTTGGCTATCACCTTTCCGCTGCCGATGGCATAGACCGGCGTGCCCGTGGGTGCGGCATAGTCCACGCCGTGGTGTGCCCTGTAGCGTTTCAGCACCGGGTGGAAACGGCTGTTCGAGAAGCGCGACGAGATGCGATAGAAGTCGAGCGGGGCCTTCAGGAAAGCGCCTTCGAGGCTGTTGCCCCGTTCGTTGTAGTAGAGTTCCTCGCCGTCCTGCACGAAGGGGATAGCGTAGTACAGGCTGTCTTCGTGTACGAACGAGGCGGCCAGGATATGGAAGTTTTGCAGGCTGTTGCCGTCGACGTACTCCTGTTCGTAGATGACGCGGAACTCGTCCTGCTTCTGCAGTCCGAAGAAGTCGATGGTCCAGCCGAATATATCGGACAGCTTCATGGCCAGCTGGGGCGAGGTGTTGTTTTGCTGCATGGCCACCCAGAGCGACGATTCTACCTGTCCTTTCACCTCCTGCCGTTTCCATTCCGAGGGATTCTCGCCGCGGCGCACGCTGTATTCGCCGCGCAGGTCGAAGACGATGTACGTTTTCGGACTCTCTTCGTAGACGAAGAAGCGTGTGCGTGGCAGGCTGTCTTTGGTGGTGAACACGGCGTAGGCCTGTCCGCTCTTCACCTTGCGGGCGTCGAATGTGCCTTTGGCCCGTTCGTTCAGGCGATGTACGTCGTTCACCGACAGGCCGTGGCGTTGCAGGATGGACGACAGGTTCTGGCGGTCCTCGACGATGCCGTAATTCACGTTGTAGCGGTCGGTTGGGATGCCGTATTTATAAGTGATGGCCTCCACTTCGGCCGAGTCGGTCATTTCCACTTCGTCCAGCATGTCGGCCGGGCGGTCTTTCCTGACGAGGTGCGTAATGCCCCATGTGGTTGCCAGCACAAGGAGGATTCCTCCTATTATATAAAAGGTACTTTTCTTGCTTCTCATACGTGTTTCGTTGTTTTAGAGGGAGCAAAAGTACAAAAATCGTGCTGATATACAAATCCTTTTGGGTGGTCAATTCCTGAGGTGCTTCGAATTTCGAGGGGAGATTGGCGGTGCGGACGGGCCGGTATATTACAGTTTGCAGGCGCCGATTGCACAGAACGGCGCGGAAGCCTGGGAAGAGCTTCCACGACGATCCATGTAATCGGCGCCTGTGTGGAGGGCATATACCGAACCCTGCCCACCCCTGTGCAGATGTTTGGGCTGCGGAGCAGGGTTGGGCAGGGGAGGGGCGTTATTCGATGATGGGTACGTCGATGTTTTCGTTGTCTTCCTTCCAGTCTTCCATCGTGAAGTCGCCGGACACGTCGCCTGTGAAGATGTCGTCTACCGTCAGGTTCAGAGTCAGCTTGGTATTGGCCACAAGCGGCGATTTCAGTGTCTGCTTGAAACGTTTCACCGTACCGTTCTTTAGCTTGATGCTCATCTGAAACTCCGGATTGCCGTACGAGGGGAACAACATGACCGTTCCGTTGGTCATTTCGGTACCGTCAACCGACCGCACCAGTGGGAAAGCTACCGTACATGCGTCGCCTTGAGGCTGTCCCGTATAAAAGTCCAGTTCGCGGGCAATGCCGGTGATGCCTATCACAACGCTCTCTATGTTGGACGAAAGTGTAGAGCCTTCCTGGTTCTTGACGCTGACTTTGATTCCGGCAACTACACGTTGCAAGGATGCTACGAGTTCGTCTGTTCCTATATTGACATTCTGCACGGCGTGTACAAGGTCGTATACGGGGTAGTACGTCGTATCGTTGCTCATCTTCAACAGGCTGAAGGCTTGTTGCGACAGGTCTCCGCCGATGCTGTACGAAGGCTCTCTGACTGCCGGATTCGAATAGATGGGCTCTTCGTATTTGGGAGTTCCCCAATATATCATATTGTAGTCACCCATAGGCAACAGGAGTTCACGGTTGCTGGACGATTCGTAAAATTCGCCGTCCTTTACCATATAGTATCCGTAGAAAGGAGTCAGTCGGTGGTTTACGTAGTTGCCAAAATAGATCGAGCTTTCTGGTTGGCATGGCATGACGGTCAGTACACCGGTGAACGGACTTTCGCCACTGGCTGTCGATACTCTCATGTGCAGTGCGGGTGTTGCCAGTTGAAGGTCTTCCTGAGGGATGGATGTTTCGTCGTCCGAGCAGCTGGTTGCTAATGCGGCAACCAGTGCGAGTAATGCTAATTTTTTCATTTCTTGTTAAGTTTTTAGGTTGTTCTTACATAGAAACGTTTGTGCTGTGGAATAGTTCTGGGTTTAGGAAAAAATATTTTTGATCCATGTTTTGCTTGGTCCCCATTTCCTACCTGTGGTAATGAAATGCCTGTTGAGAATAGAAGAATAGTCCAAACGATGCAATAATAGTCCAAATAATCATCCTAAGTGTTAATATACTGACGATTATGTTATCCATTTAGAGGATTCTTCTATGGTGGTAACAGTGAAATGCGTACATTTGCGGTGTTCAAACACAGATTATTTAATGTTCATATTATGAAATTACAAATCCGACTTTTTTTCTGTGGCGTCGCCCTGTTGGGACTGGCGTCGTGTGGAGACTCCTATGTAAAGCCCGATGCGCCAATAAAGGAAGTTTCTTTTACTCAGGTCCATTTGGATGATGGGTTCTGGGCACCCCGTATCGAGACGAACCGTACGGTCTCCATTCCTTCAGCTTTCAGAGAATGTGAGAAGAATGGGCGTTTCGACAATTTTGCCATTGCCGGCGGACTGAAAAAGGGAGAGCACCGGGGTGACTTTTCGTTCGACGATACCGACCCTTATAAAGTGATTGAGGGAGCCTCTTATTCGTTGGCTGTCAAGTACAACCAGGCGTTGGACGCCTATCTGGATAGTGTCATCTCCCTGATAGCTGCTGCCCAGGAACCGGACGGCTATCTGACTACGTGTGTCACCAACCGTTGCTACCGCCTCTCCGGCTGGTGGGGAAAGCAACGCTGGGAGAAGATCAACAGCCATGAGCTGTATAACAGCGGCCACTTGTACGAGGCTGCCGTAGCCCATTATCAGGCAACCGGTAAGCGGACGCTGCTCGATGTGGCTATCCGGAATGCCGACCTCGTCTGCCAGGTGTTCGGACCCGGCGAAGGACAGATTCATCGTCCGAGCGGCCATCCCATCATCGAAATGGCTTTGGTGAAACTCTATAAAATAACAGGCAACGACAAATACCTGCAGACAGCCCGTTACTTTGTCGAAGAAACCGGACGGGGCACCGACGGACATCCGCTGAGCGAATACAGCCAGGACCACAAGCCTATTCTGCAGCAAGATGAAATCGTGGGACATGCCGTGCGGGCCGGTTACCTGTATTCCGGCGTGGCCGATGTGGCGGCACTGACGCAGGATACGGCTTATTTCAATGCCTTGTGCCGCATCTGGGACAACATGGCCAGCAAGAAACTCTACATAACGGGTGGTATCGGTTCGCGTGCGCAGGGCGAAGGTTTCGGTCCCAACTACGAACTGAACAACCATACGGCCTATTGCGAGACGTGTGCCTCCATCGCCAATGTCTTCTGGAACTATCGCATGTTCCTGGCCACGGGCGATGCCAAGTATGCCGACGTGCTGGAGCGTGCCTTGTACAACGGAGTCATTTCGGGCGTGTCGCTGAGTGGTGATAAGTTCTTCTACGACAATCCGCTGGAGTCGATGGGACAACACGAACGTCAGCGGTGGTTCGGGTGTGCCTGCTGTCCGGGCAACGTTACCCGCTTTATGGCAAGCGTACCTCTTTATATGTATGCTACGCAAGCCAACGACATCTACGTTAACCTGTATATTCAGAGCAAGGCTCAGCTGACAACCGAAGCCAATAATGTGACGTTGGAACAGACTACCGCCTATCCTTGGGAGGGCAAGGTGACACTTACCGTCCGACCCGAAACGGAGCAGGAGTTTGCACTGCGTCTTCGTATACCGGGCTGGGCACAGGATTCACCGGTTCCTACCGACCTGTATACATTTACCGACAAGGCCAAGGCATATTCCATTTCGGTCAACGGCAAGAAAGTGCGTGCCCGTCTGTACGACGGCTACGCCACCATTCACCGCCGCTGGAAAGCTGGCGACGTGGTCGAGGTTGACCTTCCGATGGATGTGCGCCGTGTCAAAGCCAACGAATTGGCCGAAGACGACCGTGGCAAACTGGCGATCGAACGTGGTCCCATCATGTTCTGTCTGGAGGGAAAGGACCAGCCTGACAGCCTTGTATTCAATAAGTTTATCCCCGACGGCACACCGATGAAGGCCTCTTACGATGCCGACCTGCTGAATGGAGTGGTTGTGCTGACTGGTACGGCCAAGGAGGTGGAAAAGGATGGTACAGTGAAAGACGTTGCCTTCAAGGCGATTCCTTATTCTACCTGGAACAATCGCGGAGCCGATCAGATGGCAGTATGGATTCCTGCTTCGGCCGAGTATGCCCGCATTACTCCTGAACCGACCATTGCCAGCAAGGCTCGTACGCTGATGATCCAGGCACCCATTCAGAAGGATGCTCCCGAGTCGGCCTCGGTTGAGTCTTGGGCATGGGGAGTCAACGACCAGTGGGAACCCAAGCGTTCGTCGGACACGTCGAAACCCTATCATTACTGGTGGCTGAAGAACGGTACGCTGGAAACCCTGGCTTACGAGTTTGACCAGCCTTACACGGTGTCGCATGTCGATGTTTATTGGTTGGATTTCGACCATTATGATGGCAATTTCCGTGTGCCCGAAAGCTGGAAGCTATATTATAAAGACGGCAAAAGCTGGAAAGAAGTAGAAGCTCTCTCACCTTATACCGTAGATAAGGATCGATATAACGGATTGGATTTCAAACCGGTCAGAACGACTGGACTGAAGCTCGCTGCCCAGTTGCAGAAAGGTGCATCGGGTGGAGTGATAGAGTGGAAAGTGGAATAACAGGTTTATGGTTCTCTCTTCAGGCGCAGGAAGCTGTATGGGCTTTTTGCGCCTGACTTTTTTATATATCTGTATCTGCCTCTTGTGTATGAAAAAGAATATCTGTACATTTGTTGTAGGCATGGCGCAGTTTGCGCTATCAGCCTTTGGCTTATTGTAGCGGCCGACTGGTTGTCGAGACGGTGGAAGATGGCTGTCGGGCTGGTGCCGCTGATAGATTATGTATAGAAAATCCGGTCAGGGACAGGCTTGAAAGGTCGGTTCGTGTGCCGGTCCGAAGAGATATGAATTCTTTATTACTACTGAAACGCCCCTTTGTTTGGTTGCGCCGTTTCCGTCATCGTCGCGGTTATGGAGTGCATTCGCCGTTTGCCTTCGATTTTATTACACGGGTGGTTTACGAACATACGCCATATTATCAATATAAAGAGCTTTCGGCGGAGCAGAGACGCCTCGCTTCTGAAAAAGGACATAGTTGGGCATGCCGGGAGTCGCAGAAGGTGAAACGTTTGTTGTTTCGTTTGGTCAATCGGGCACAACCGACGTTCATCGTCAATGTAGGGCCGGATTCGGCAGCCGGACTGTACCTGAAGGCTGCCAAGAAAGATGCCGGCTATCTGCATGCTTCCCAGTTGGACGAGCTTTTTCTGGAACGTGGTGTTCCTGTCGATTTCCTTTATCTGCACGATTATCGTCAGCCGTCGTTGGTGCGCGCAGTCTTTGATGTGTGTGCCGACCGTGTGACGGAGCGTTCGGTTTTTGTCATTGAAGGCGTCGGCTATTCGTCGGAAATGCGGCAGCTTTGGCACGATATGCGGTGCGATGTCCGGGCAGGAATTACGTTCGACCTTTACGACTTGGGGGTTATCTTTTTTGACAAGTCGAAAATTAAGCAAGATTATATTGTGAACTTTTAAGCAGAAAGCCTGTTTTTATCAATTAGCAAATTCTAAACAATCAGCAGTTATGAAAGTGTATACTAAAACCGGAGATAAAGGGACAACTTCCCTGGTGGGTGGCACCCGTGTACCCAAAACGCATGATCGCCTGGAGGCCTATGGTACGGTAGACGAGTTGAATTCCTTTTTGGGGTTACTTATTACTTATGTGGCAGATGGACAGGATGTTGCCTTTTTGCAGCGCGTGCAGAACTGCCTGTTCGTTGTCGGCTCTTATTTGGCTACCGATCAGGCAAAAATGTCATTGAAGTCTGCCAGTGTTGTCACTCCTGTCATGGTTGCGGAGATGGAAAACGAGATTGACCGTTTGGATGCCCTTTTGCCTCCGTTGTCAGCTTTTGTTCTGCCAGGGGGGAGCCGTGGCGCTGCTCTTTGTCACGTGTGCCGTACCGTCTGCCGACGTGCCGAACGCCGTATTCTGACTCTGTCGGCCGAGGTAGAAATAGCTCCGGAATTGTTAGCTTATATGAACCGATTGTCCGATTATTTGTTCGTTCTGTCCCGGAAGATCAACTTGGATGCGAAAAAAGACGAAATATTTTGGAATAATAGTTGTAAGTGACATAAATTGTTATACATTTGCCGAAAAATAGAAGTAGAACTTAATATTCACGATTTAAATACTTAGGAATTATGTATTGGACATTGGAATTGGCATCCAAACTGGAGGATGCTCCTTGGCCGGCAACTAAGGACGAATTGATAGACTATGCCATGCGTTCGGGGGCTCCGCTTGAGGTGATTGAGAATCTGCAGGAGATGGAAGATGAAGGCGAGATTTATGAAAGTATAGAAGATATTTGGCCCGATTACCCCAGTAAAGAAGATTTCTTCTTCAACGAAGAGGAGTATTGATCTAAGTCGCATAAATGAAACATCTACATACCGGCGGGACAGGCAACGATGAGTTGTTTGCCCCGCCGGTGTTTGTTTAGGAGTTGCCGGTGTTGTCTTTATAGCGACTTGATATTTAGAATAAGACTCGTTGGTTAAATGAATTTACATAATGAGCACTCGGATAATAGGTGAAAGCTACCGTATGTACTAAATCTGTTGAAAAGAGAAAAGATTCAGTTTTCCAGCCTTTATTCTTTACGTTTATGCTAACTATTTGTATAATAGTGAATTCCTGTGAAACGTCATGCTTCACAGTTCACATGTACGATTTTTGCCCCTGATGAAGCATGAAAGTATGTTTCACAACAACGTGCTTATTACCTGAATATTATGATGAAACTTCACCGGCGAATATTTGAAAATATGAGTTTTTGAGTCGTTTTGCATGAATACGCAGTCTTCTTTAGGAGAGACAGTAGAATGCTTTCTATTAATTTGACTGTTTGATAAGGCGTGAAGCAAGAGAACGGTGTTTCAATTACTACGTTGTAGGACACTTGTACGGCTCGCGAGCCGTACAAGTGTTTCTCGCGAGCCGTGCAAGTG
>OMCA01001048.1_pt1 | contig 13938 bp, 7 predicted proteins | sample 1673621 | NCBI WGS metagenome assembly OMCA01 (sample SAMEA103958117, study PRJEB25191) | human gut metagenome | biome: human-associated habitat [ENVO:00009003]; feature: intestine environment [ENVO:2100002]; material: feces | place: Germany | collected 2013/2015
TGAATCAGAAGAAGCGAATCTACACTCCACAGCCTGTTGCTGCACTAAAACGCTCAGTTTATTTAGGTCATCTGTATTAGAAATAATACAAGCTAATGTATTTTGAGTATAACTTTCCTTTTTTGCTATCAAAATATTAGTTTCAACAGTTGCTGCATCAAATATCTTTATCCCTGCAAAATCAATTAACAAAACAGGATTTGTTTTTGCAATAAAATATTGGCGTAATTCTTTTCCATATCCGGCTCTCATCCACTTATTGGAAGTAATATAACATAGGCAACCATTGGGCTTAAGCAAATTCATCCCTTGCTCGTAGAATAAACAATAAATATCTCCAGTACGAACATAAGTTTTATACTTCATTCGTTCTAAGACATCAGCATCCGTACCCATAGATTGCAGTTGAATATAAGGAGGGTTGCCAATAACACAATCAAATCCTATAAAATTTCCATCCGCATCCAATACTTCTGGAAACTCTATACGCCATTCAAAAGCCCCCAAATAAATCTTGTTGGAATTGATTTCCTCAAAATAACTTTCAAGTTCTGCTATTTCCTTTTTAACAGCATCCACTCGTTTCTGCCAATCCTTTTGTTCTTTTTTACTCATTTCAAACAGCTGAGGCGCAAGCAAATTCACCAGTTCTGCCCTACGCTTATTTAATCTGAGTTTTTTAGGGTCTTTTGCTCCGATTTCAGTGGTAAGCTTAGATTTAATTTCTGCTATTATTGAATCCAGCTCCCACTTTTCAGCTTTATCTTGAGCATTCTTATACTTGTTCACAGCATTTCTATATTGGCCAATAGAAATACCAGTTTCTTTTAATACAGACTTAATGCTATCCGTTAAATCAAAACGATGCAAAAGAGAGTTTCCGCATTTGATATTTATATCAATATTGGGTAAGGTTTCCAATTGTTTATAATCACTCTCTGCTGTATAGTAAGCATTTTTAAGCAATTCAATCCACAAACGTAACCTACATATTTTCACAGAGTTTGGATTAATATCTACGCCAAACAAACAATTCTCAATAATTATCTTTTTCTCTTTGAACAATGTTTCTTGAATGCGTCGGCTTTCCTCATTCAATGGATTATACTCAAACAAATTGTTTTCTGCATCCGTTACAATCAGTTCATCGTTTTCGATAGACAGTGTGTAATCTGATTTTTTAATACGTTTACCTTCGGAATCCACTAAAATTCCTAGTTCATATTTCAAACGTATTAACTCGTTTAAAGCAGATACCAAAAAGTGCCCTGACCCCACAGCCGGATCACAAATTGTGATACTGTTTATAAGCTGGTTAGCTTGTAATATATCATCTATTTTATTATACAAATCTGTAACAGACGTACAATTCCAGTTATAAAAATTATTGAATTTAGTCAAGACCGAATTAGCAACGGCTTCACGACACATATACATTGTAATAAATCCGGGAGTAAACACCGAACCATCTTTATGTCCGTTGATTTTTTCAAATATAAGTCCTAAAACAGAAGCGTTAATCAAAGTCTTGGCTTCTTCTTGAACTTCCTCACTGCCTTCGCTTGCAAAATTATATGCATCCAAAAAAGCAAATAAATAATTCAAAGTTGGAAGGCTATTGAACTGTTGTTTTTCTTTACGATTAATTAATACACTATTAGTAAATAGTGGTAATTCAGACCGCTGCGATAAACTATTTATCTTTATTGTATTACTTTCCAGTTCAGTAACTTCAAAGAGTGAGCTATTCAAATAAGGAACAAACTCAAAATCTTTCAATATAGAAGCTGTCCTTTGATGAACATTTCGTGCCAGAACTTGAAAAAATAAAGTGTTCAAATCATCGAAATCACGTATTTTCTGTATAGAAAGAAATTTGTAACATTGCTCTCCATTGTGGTATTTCAACATTTGAGCTTCCAACAACTTCAAGAACAAGATTCGATTAATCCAAGTAATACATAATTCCATAGCCACATTGAACAAACGTTCTTCTTGGGTACTTCCATAAATTGCTATATTGGGAACTTTTCGCAAGCAGTCTTCTGCATCAAGTTGATTGATTGTATTTTCCAACAAAGAAGCTTCATTACGCCGTCCAACGGCTTTACGTACAATTACAATCTTATTATTTTCTTTCTTCTCTTCAATGCCAATGATATGTAATAATTCTGCATAAAACCTCTTATTTAAAGAGTTACTATCATTCTGAAACGGTAATTTCAATAAATGCACATCACTGAATACCTTATACAATTCGATAAGTTTTTTTGAAGCTGTATTCTCACCTAAATATTTAGCGTAAGAACGGATGTCAAAATAGGTATAGTCAAGACTATCTGCAACTTCTTCGATAAATGAAGAAGCTATCTCAGAATAAAAGAAGTCTGTTTTACGACTTGTTTTTCTACCATCCTCAAAATCCTGGAACTCTTTTTTCAGTTTCTTATTTTGATAGAATTTTTGCTCAAACTCTTGGGCATCAAAGATAAAATATTCATATACATTGGTAGCTATCAGATATTTAATATCTGAATTTTTCTTGGATATTCTTTCTCTTAAATAATAAAGCAAAAGTTCCTGAAGAGCTTTCCTGTTTAAGTTACCAACAGAAATCATTTCATTTTTGTTGGTTGTACTCTTTACCTCAATTAATAAACCAATATTCGACTTACTTGTTTTATCTAATCTTACAGCCAAATCAATGTCTTCTTCTGGAGCCATATAGTATGGTTTGTAAAAAGTATCACTTAAAAAATTCCTCAAATGTCCCTTTTGTGTTTCTTCTCTTTGACCGTCTGAAACAGTAAGTAACAATGTACGAAGAGCATCTTTAAAATGATTAAAATCCTCAGTTTCAATTGAAACCTGTCGATATGCCTTACTTAATACTTGACTTGGTTTTAGCTGTCCCATAGCATTTTCTCCTTTAATAAAACTACATGACAAAAGTAATTTAAATAAATGATTAAATGAGTAAAACACGAAGTATAATTATACTCACCTGATTTTCAGATTAATCCAATAAGAAATTTTACCCCTTTCTATGAGCCAGTAAAACGTTGAATTTGATTCAATCTTGCAGAATCAATTCCCCAATGCACAAAAAAAATGGATTTAATAAATTCTGCTTAGAGAAATCTATTAAATCCATTTTTCGTGCGCCTGATAGGACTCGAACCTACACGCCTCACGGCACCAGATCCTAAGTCTGGCGCGGCTACCAATTACGCCACAGGCGCGAAGTAAAATATAACTTAAATCAGTATATATTTCCTTTTTGCGGTTGCAAAGATAGACTATATTTTTGAATTTGCAAAATATTAGAGCTAATTCTTTAATATTTTACATGCTGTTTCTATAATAGTATCTTTTCCTTGCTGCACATCTTCGCTTGTCATGTCTACTTTCACGTCCGGATCGATGCCAAACTCCAGCTGATTCATTTCCGGATCGAACATCGGACTAGCAGAAAAGCGGATAGACCAGCCGTTAGGTATTTCAGAACTGAACGGCAACCCTGAGCCTCCTCCGGTCTTATCGCCTACGATTGTGACATTCGGAAACTGGTTCATGCTGTTGACAAAATCGTTTGTCGCACTATAAGAGCGCCGGTTGGTGAGCACTACTACCTTTTTCTGCCAGCGTATACCGTAGGACGGTTCTATATAAACAGGCTTTGGTTCGGAAAAGTCACTGTGTCCGGGACCTGTCTTGTGACACATGTATCCCACAAGCACCTTCTCGTTTGTAAACCGTGCAGCCAACTTCTGTGCTGTCGTCAGGTTACCTCCTCCGTTATTCCTCACATCAATAATCAGCCCGTCGCAAATAGCAAGCTTGTTCAGCGTCTGGTCCAGATTACCATCGCCTATCCCATTGGAGAAACTGGAGCAATAAATATACCCGATGTTGTTCTCCAAAATGCTGTAAGTTAGTCCGGAAGAATTCGTATAGTCTTTTCCCAGATAAATACTCTGAATACTGTCGCTGAAATTGCGCGGATAACTGTCGAACCATTCCCGATACTGTGACGTAGCAAGTGAACTGGAAAGATTCACATGGCCGTCGCGTAACTCGTTTACCATATCCGACAAGACCTCGAACAGGTTTTCCCAAGTCATATCCGACGTGATACGACGGGCATACCGTTCGTGCACTTCATTCCAGTCGAGTCCATACTCCTGGTTCTTATAGTCGAGAAAGCAATACTGTTCATCTATAATCTTCCACAGTGCCTCAAAATTATCTTCAGGCGTATTGCCGGAAATATCTTCCCGTATACAGGAATTAAAAATCAGAAGTCCGGACAAAGCAATATATACAATACACGCAAATCGTTTCATAAGCTAAAAGGGAGTTACTTTAAGTGGCATGCTGATACGTTTCTTCCCGCGAAGCAAATACAGGTTGCGCACGAAGCCTATCATAAAATCGTGTGAATAGGTATGGCTTTTCAGGTTGTTGACCTTTGCCTGCTGAATGTCGCACACATATCCTACACGCATCACGACATTGCGTACCGGAAAGTCCAGCGTAACCATCTGTCGCAGTGAAGGATTATTGTGCAGCGAAGTAAACAGCACATTCCGTCCTCCATTGCCTAACGAAAAGATTTCATAATACGACTCACCGTATTCGGGCGAGAACATAACGCCCAGCAGCGGAAGATTTGCCTGATAACGCACCGTCAGCGGATAGCGTGCGATGTGAAATTTGTAGATAACCATACCCGATGCTCCCAACCCTCCGTATGCCTTAGCCTGAGCCGGATTGTTGGAATTACGCCGGTTATAAACCACACCGCCGTTCAGGTCGAGCATCGGTCCTACAAGAATCTTCAGCTTATCATCGTTCATGCGGAACTGATAATGCAGGGCATAGCTCCAGTTTACCAGTCCGGCATACATCTCAGCAGTCTGAGAAATATTCTTGTTATACGAGGCATTGATCTGAAACAGACTTTGCCCGGATACGTTTCCTCCCAGCATACGTGTCATACGCATGCTTTCGTGCATAAACCTGACTTCCGTTCCGCTATATTCCAGCGGAGAAAGATATGTTTCGAATACGTTGCTGTGTCCCACTCCTACCATTGTAGAGCGCATTACGTAACGCGTGGCCCGCAAGCTGTCTTCCTGCGCATACAAAGAAAAAACGGTCCCGAGTGCGATGAACAGCGTAATAAGCTTTCGTTTCATTGTTCCGGTTTTAAAATAATGTCATTTGTTCATTGTCTTCTTCCGCAACATTATCATTTTCCGTTTCTGGTGTATCTGCATCTTCCATATCTTCCTGTGGTTCCGGACGACGGGTAGGCTCCAGCTCCTCGATGCGGTCTACCGTAAATGTAGTCAGACGCTTGCCTTTTGCCTTGAAGCTCTTGACACCTACAAAGTCGCTTGCCTCTATAATCAACGCTTCCCTGAAGCTGTCGTGTCCGCCGAACACAACCTGCAAACGGGGATAAACTTCACCCGAAAGCAGAATCAACTGGTTGTGTTTGTTTTCGCCCAGATAGTTCAACCGTTTGGCTGTCTGCTCGAACGTAAAGCGTTTCAGATATGGATAATTCTGCTGGTCGGCATCATAGAGCACTGCTGTCCAGACCTTCTCAGCATCAAATTTCTCAATAAACTGTATATCGGCGTCGTAGTGGTTATTCAAGTCGAAATCGGTTGTATAGAATTCACCGTTCTTATGCACAACCAGAATGCTTTCCCCACTCTGGAATTCTCCGAGATACTGTCCGCGACCGTCGTAATTCAGACGAAGCACATCATGGTCGAACCATACCTTTCTACCTCCCAGTGTAGAGCCTCCACGCTGTTTCAGACTGATTTTATGCACTTCATATTTGGTCAGCAGATTACCCATCGACTGTCGTCCCTTGATGTTAATGGTACTGAAGTCTTTTTCGAATATCAGCTTCTTGATACGCGGATTCGGGCGGAGTGTCACCTTGATAACCTCAGCTTCCCCGTTCGGATTGGCTGTGAAATATACAATTTTCGATCCGGGAGTTCCCTGTGTCACATCGTATTCACGGTCGCGTATCATCGACGTTACATTGAAACGCTTGATATAGTGGAATCCTTCTTTCCCGTCACGATAAATCACGTTATAGATCGTACGCTTGTCGTTCTTCTTGAAGATATTCACGTAGAGAATGTTCTTGCCTACGAACAGCTTGTCGGAAACACGTACGATTTTATATTTTCCATCTTTATAGAAGATAATCACATCGTCGATATCGGAACAGTTGCAGATATACTCGTCTTTCTTCAGTCCCGTACCGATAAATCCTTCCTCGCGGTTGATATACAGTTTCTCGTTGGCCTCGGCCACCTTGGTTGCCACAATCGTATCGAAGTTTCGTATCTCCGTACGCCGCGGAAAATTCTTTCCGTATTTCTCCTTGATGCGTGTATACCAGTCGATGGTATATTCAGTAATATGAGCCAGATGATTGTCTATTTCTTCGATATCCGCTTTCAGCTTGGCAATAAACTCGTCCGCCTTATCCTTGTTGAACTTCAGGATACGCGCCATCTTTATCTCCATAAGCTTGAGGATATCCTCCTTAGTCACTTCGCGTACAAACTGCGGATAGAAAGGTGTCAGCCGTTCGTCGATATGTTCGCATGCGGCATCCATATTCTCAGCCTGTTCGAACTGCTTGTCCTTGTAGATACGCTCTTCGATGAAGATTTTCTCCAGCGAAGCGAAATGCAAGGTTTCCAGCGTTTCGTTGCGCTGGATGTTCAGTTCCTGACGAAGCAGCGAAAGTGTATTGTCTACCGACTTACGGAGTACCGCACTGACAGAAAGGAAATGCGGCTTCTTGTTGTCGATGACACAACAGTTGGGCGAAATATTCACCTCACAGTCGGTAAAGGCATACAGGGCGTCGAGTGTCTTGTCCGACGAAACGCCCGGAGCCAGATGTACCAGAATCTCCACCTTGTCGGCGGTATTGTCGTCCACCTTCCGTACCTTGATCTTACCCTTTTCGATAGCTTTCAGGATAGAATCAATCAGTGAAGAAGTTGTTTTTCCGTACGGTATTTCACTGATGCAAAGAGTTTTATTATCTATCTTGGAGATTTTGGCACGTACACGCACTACTCCCCCACGCTCACCGTCGTTATAGCGCGACACATCGATGGAACCTCCTGTCTGGAAATCGGGATACAGATGAAACTCCTCTCCGTGCAGGTAAGCAATGGCCGCATCACACAGCTCATTGAAGTTGTGCGGCAATATTTTCGATGAAAGACCTACGGCAATACCTTCCACTCCCTGAGCCAGCAGCAGCGGAAACTTGACAGGAAGCGTCACCGGTTCACGGTTTCGTCCGTCGTAAGAAGCCTGCCATTCGGTTGTCTTCGGATTGAACACCACATCGAGCGCAAACTTCGAAAGACGTGCTTCAATGTATCGGGGAGCAGCGGCATCATCACCGGTAAGAATATTTCCCCAGTTTCCCTGACAGTCGATAAGCAGATCTTTCTGTCCCAGCTGTACCAGTGCATCGCCGATGGACGCATCACCATGAGGATGGAACTGCATGGTATGTCCTACGATATTTGCCACCTTGTTGTAGCGTCCGTCGTCCAGGCGCTTCATAGAGTGCAGGATACGTCGCTGAACAGGCTTCAGTCCATCGTTGATATGAGGAACCGCACGTTCCAGAATAACATACGAAGCATAGTCCAGAAACCAGTTCTGGTACATACCGCTCAATTGGTGTTTTACAGTTTCGTCGCCCTGGTCGACAGGCTTATAGTCAGAATGTGCTTCTTTATCGCTTGATTGGATATCGTTTTTATCGAAAATATCTTCGCTCATATAAGTGATTTAGTGGAAAAACAACAGACAAAAATACGAAAAAAAATATTCCTATTATATATATTGCTGAAAATAAACCTGTATTTAGTCGAACGAATCTTTCATACGGATGCTATTGTTTTCAAGAAAATATCAGCTTCTTTTCCTAAAAACATCAGCATATTTTCAGGAAAATTTGTACAGAAAATCAGTGTACGGACAGTGGGCCGCAAAGGCTTCCCTGCACCATCCGGCAATGAGAATTTTATTTTTTCATCTCATTCAAAACAGGAATGGTAAGCGGAATAGCAAGCAGGAACGAACAAAGATCGGACACCGCCTGACACATTTCCACCCCCTGCAAACCGAAGAAATGAGGGAGAATCAGGATGAAAGGGATGAAAAACAGTCCCTGCCGCGCAGAAGACAAGGTGACGGCACGTACAGGCTTGCGGATAGTCTGCAACATCATGTTACACAAAATGACCCATGCTCCTAAAGGTAAAGTAATGAGCTGCCAGCGTAAGGCACGTGTTCCGGTTTCGATAACATGCGGATCATCGCGGAACCACGATACGATCTCGGGAGAGAAAATGTAACCGATAACCGAACAGACAGCTAAAAACACAACTCCTGTCTTGACACAGAACCAGAAGCCTTCGCGTACACGACGGTAAATGCCTGCTCCGTAATTGAATCCGCATACCGGCTGGAAACCTTGTCCGAAACCAATCACAAAAGAGTTGATAAACATACAGATACGGGTAACGATAGACATTCCGGCAATGGCTGCATCTCCATAAGCTCCGGCTGCCACGTTCAGCAGAATGGTAGAAAGGCTGGCAAGTCCCTGACGACAAAGCGAAGGGCTTCCACCGAATACGATTTCTTTCAAATATGCCGGTTTCAAGGTAAAATTTTTGAAACGGATGCGGATATTTGTACCTCGGCTGTCCATTACGAGCAACACCAGAAAACTGCATATCTGGCTCAGCAAGGTAGCCCACGCAGCTCCCGAAATACCCATATCGAATACAAAGATCAACAGCGGATCGAGCCCGATATTCAGAACCGCTCCTACAATGATACCCACCATGGCGTATACCGCATTCCCCTGAAAACGCATCTGGTTATTCAGCACCAGCGAAGAAGCCATAAAAGGTGCACCCAGCAAAATAGTCCCCAAATACTCCTCTGCATAAGGGAGGATAGTAGGCGTAGATCCCAGAGCAACACAGATTTGAGAAAGATACAAATGCCCGAACAAGGCTATGATGGCTCCCGACATGAAAGCATAGAAAAAGCCTGTAGATGCCATTTTTTCTGCACTTTCGTAATCTTTGGCTCCCAGTTTACGAGAAATATAATTACCCGACCCATGCCCGAAAAAGAATCCAAAAGCCTGAATGATAGCCATAACAGAGAACGAAATTCCGACCGCAGCCGTCGACTGTGTGTTAATCTGCCCCACAAAATAAGTATCAGCCATGACATAAAAAGAAGTAACCAGCATGCTGATGATGGTAGGCACAGCCAGTGAACCGATAAGACGGGGAATCGGAGCTGTGGTCATAAGTGTATATTTATCTTTCGTACTCATTGTTTTTTCACGGATGTTTCTGCAAAAGTAGAAAAAAATAACCACCTTTCCTTACAGATTCCCTCCATTCATAAGATAAATTAAGACAGCTATTCTTCTTTTTTGCTTATAAATACCTATCTTTGTGACCTACTATGTAATGAAAATAACATACATCAAAAAAAATAAGAAAGAAAAATGGCACAAGAAGACGTTTTCAAGAAACTTGTTTCACACTGTAAAGAATATGGTTTCGTATTTCCTTCAAGTGAAATTTACGATGGACTGGGAGCCGTATATGACTACGGACAAATGGGTGTGGAACTGAAAAACAACATCAAACAGTACTGGTGGCAGAGCATGGTATTGCTGCATGAAAATATCGTAGGTATTGATTCGGCTATCTTCATGCATCCTACTATCTGGAAGGCTTCGGGACACGTGGATGCGTTCAACGATCCTTTGATCGATAACCGCGACTCGAAGAAACGTTATCGTGCCGATGTGCTGATTGAAGACCAGATTGCTAAATACGACGAAAAGATCAATAAAGAAGTTGCAAAAGCCGCAAAGAAATTCGGTGATGCATTCGATGAAGCTCAGTTCCGCAGCACTAACGCACGTGTACTGGAACATCAGGCTAAACGTGATGCTTTGCACGAACGCTACTCAAAGGCTATGAATGCAGGACCAGACTTGAACGAATTGCGTCAGATCATCCTGGACGAAGAAATCGTTTGCCCGATTTCAGGAACTAAAAACTGGACTGAAGTACGTCAGTTCAACCTGATGTTCTCTACCGAAATGGGATCTACTGCCGACGGTGCTATGAAAGTATATCTGCGTCCGGAAACTGCTCAGGGTATTTTCGTAAACTACCTGAATGTTCAGAAAACAGGACGTATGAAAGTTCCTTTCGGTATCGCTCAGATTGGTAAGGCTTTCCGTAACGAAATCGTTGCACGTCAGTTCATCTTCCGTATGCGTGAGTTCGAACAGATGGAAATGCAGTTCTTTGTAAAACCGGGAACTGAACTTGAATGGTTCCAGAAATGGAAAGAAACTCGTTTGAAATGGCACAAGGCACTGGGATTCGGCGACGACCACTACCGTTACCACGACCACGAAAAACTGGCTCACTACGCTAATGCCGCTACCGATATCGAATTCCTGATGCCATTCGGATTCAAGGAAGTAGAAGGTATTCACAGCCGTACTAACTTCGACTTGAGCCAGCACGAGAAGTTCAGTGGCAAGAGTATCAAGTATTTCGATCCGGAATTGAACGAAAGCTATACTCCGTATGTTATTGAAACATCTATCGGTGTGGACCGTATGTTCCTTAGCATTATGAGTGCTGCTTATACAGAAGAAACATTGGAAAGTGGTGAAACTCGTGTCGTGCTGAAATTGCCTGCTGCTCTGGCTCCGGTGAAACTGGCCGTGATGCCGTTGGTGAAGAAAGACGGCCTGCCCGAGAAGGCGCGTGAGATTATGAATGACTTGAAGTTCCATTTCCACTGCCAGTATGATGAGAAAGACAGCATCGGCAAGCGTTACCGTCGTCAGGATGCCATCGGTACTCCATATTGTATCACTGTAGACCACCAGACTTTGGAGGACAATTGCGTAACATTGCGTAATCGTGATACCATGCAGCAGGAGCGTGTGGCTATTTCGGAACTGAACAATATCATTGCCGATAAAGTAAGTATAACAAGTCTGCTGAAGACTTTGCAATAATAAACAGGAATTTATGAATAAAAGTATTCTTTGGCTGATTAGTCTGCTGTTTGTTGCTTCTCTGTCCATTGTTTCATGTAGTGAATCAGATGGAACAGAAGACCCGTATGCAAACTGGGAGGAACGTAATCAGAGATATATTGACTCCATCGCTACAGTGGCGGAAGCTAATCAAGGCAATGAGGTAGGACAATGGAAAATTATCAGATCGTATAAACTTCCTCCTTTGGGATTGAATGAGACAGGAAAGGTGAATGATAATGTTTACTGCAAGATTGTTAAGATTGGTGATGGTACTACAAGTCCGATTGCCACGGATACGGTAGCGGTGAATTATCGTGGTCAGTTTATTAATGGAACAGTCTTTGACCAAAGTTATCAAGGAGAACTTGATCCGGAAACAGCTACTCCAAAGACATTTGTTGCAGGTGGGGTGATTGCCGGATGGAGCACTGCCTTGATGAAAGGATATGGAGGTATGAAAGTAGGAGATCAATGGGAACTTTATATTCCTTATCAATTGGGATATGGAAAGGATGGATATAGTGATATTCCCGGATATTCCACATTGATATTTAATGTAAATTTGGTTGGCATATCCCCGTTGAAAGGTACGGAAAGAAGTGTTGATGATGTATTAGTTGCTGAATAAACAGCTATCATAAAAGATTAAAAGGAGTATTGCAGTTATTGTGATACTCTTTTTTTATGGATGATTTGAGCTATGGCAGTTGAATGAATCGGGTTTTATTTGACGATCTTGTTTTCTTATTTGTGGGACAAACCATTTTTTTGTTTGCTGAAATGTTTTTTGGGGTATGGACTAACTGTTTTTCTTCATATGGTTAAGTGCTTTATATGCCCGCTTGCTACGTTCTATTATCTGTAAGGAATGGTTTAAAGGTCGGGGGATAAAAGGCTTATAAGGCTTATTATATCAAAAAGAAGTCTTGACGGGAACAAGGAGATTGTTTTATTTTATCGGGGACAGAATAAAAAAACTTCGTCCTTTGGGTATCCGAGGTGTTTTTTCTTTCAGCATAATGTTGTGGGGATAGTTTGACGGACGAATAACTGTAATAAACGATATAATCTTTATCTTGGTCAATTCATTAAATCAATGATTGGCGCAAAGATAAAGATTATAAAAAAATTATTTCACAAATTATTTCACGTTTCCTACTTTGATCAAGTATTCGGCAATCTGAACAGCGTTCAATGCCGCACCTTTCTTAATCTGATCGCCTACGATCCAGAAAGTCAGTCCGTTTTCGTTTGCCAGATCTTTGCGGATGCGGCCCACGTAAACCGGATCTTTACCTGCCAGGAACAAAGGCATCGGATATTCTTTCTTTTCGGGATTATCCATCAATACCAGGCCTTCACCTTTGGCAAAGGCTTCACGGGCTTCTTCGGGAGAAATGGTGCGTTCAGTTTCTACCCAGATACTTTCCGAGTGAGAACGGAGGGCGGGAACACGTACACACATGGCGCTAACCTGAATGTCGGAGTGCATAATTTTGCGTGTTTCGTTGAACATCTTCATTTCTTCTTTGGTATATCCATTGTCGGTAAATACATCAATCTGGGGAATCAAGTTGAATGCCAGCTGATAAGCGAATTTCTCTACAGTCACGGGTTCATTAGCCAATACCTGACGATATTGTTCATACAATTCATCCATAGCCGCTGCACCTGCACCGCTGGCAGCTTGATAAGTAGCCACATGCACACATTTTATGTGTGAAAGATTTTCGATGGCTTTCAGTGCAACTACCATCTGGATAGTTGTACAGTTAGGATTGGCAATGACGCCACGCGGACGCTCCAACGCGTCTGCGGCATTTACTTCGGGCACTACCAGAGGTACATCAGCGTCCATACGGAAAGCGCTGGAGTTGTCGATCATCACAGCACCATACTTGGTGATTGTTTTCTCGAACTCCTTGGATGTTCCTGCACCGGCAGAAGTGAAAGCAATGTCTACTCCTTTAAAGTCATCGTTGTGTTGTAAGAGTTTGACCTCGATCTGTTTACCGCGGAAAGTATAAGTTGTTCCGGCACTACGTTTAGAACCGAACAAAACTAACTCGTCCATCGGGAAGTTTCTCTCATCGAGCACGCGCAGGAATTCCTGTCCTACGGCTCCGCTTACGCCAACAATAGCTACTTTCATCTTTTTCTTTTGTTAAATGTGAATACTGTATTTATCTTCCAGTTCTGACGAATAGGATAGATTTGGCTGCAAAATTATAACATTTTGCCATATAAACCGCATTTTTGCCGAAAAAATATTATTTGAATCTATCTACTTATGAATTGGAGGTATGCGAACTTTTTTGTTCCTTTGTAGTTGAATTCCTAAAACCACAGTCTATGAACCTGTTTGATCTCAATTTAACGTTGCCAATTTCTGATCCGACTTGGGTGTTTTTTTTGGTGCTGATTATTATTCTTTTTGCTCCGATGATTCTCGGACGGCTTCATATACCTCATATTATAGGCATGATTCTGGCGGGTGTGCTGATCGGCGAACACGGATTCCATGTGCTCGACCGTGATAGCAGTTTCGAACTGTTCGGTAAAGTCGGGCTTTATTATATCATGTTTCTCGCCGGTCTTGAGATGGATATGGAGGATTTTAAGAAGAACCGGACGAAAAGCTTTGTGTTTGGCTGGCTCACCTTTCTGATTCCTATGGGGTTGGGTATATGGAGCAGTATGAGTCTGTTGGGCTATGGTTTTCTCACTGCCGTACTGTTGGCAAGTATGTACGCTTCCCATAC
>OMCA01001057.1_pt1 | contig 13848 bp, 9 predicted proteins | sample 1673621 | NCBI WGS metagenome assembly OMCA01 (sample SAMEA103958117, study PRJEB25191) | human gut metagenome | biome: human-associated habitat [ENVO:00009003]; feature: intestine environment [ENVO:2100002]; material: feces | place: Germany | collected 2013/2015
CCTTGCGGAGAGCGACAGCAGGCCCAGGGCCTTAAAATCCCGCCGTTGCGTATTTCTATCCACGCTCTCCTTGCGGAGAGCGACCATTAGTGCAAATAATCATGTCAGGGTACGCCAAAATTTCTATCCACGCTCTCCTTGCGGAGAGCGACCCAAGCCAATACCGGCAGTAACGAGAGTAGCGAATTTCTATCCACGCTCTCCTTGCGGAGAGCGACCACAGGTGTTTCAACGCATCGCAAAACCATTTCGCATTTCTATCCACGCTCTCCTTGCGGAGAGCGACAATCTTCCCACCCGTTGATACATCATCAGTCAGCATTTCTATCCACGCTCTCCTTGCGGAGAGCGACCCGGCAAAATCAGAATCCTTGACCACATATTTAATTTCTATCCACGCTCTCCTTGCGGAGAGCGACGAGCACACCAACAACGGTAGTAACGCTAATCTGGATTTCTATCCACGCTCTCCTTGCGGAGAGCGACCGGGCGTCTGGCGGGATATGACGCTGGAAATCAAAATTTCTATCCACGCTCTCCTTGCGGAGAGCGACAGCTCGAAAGACGATACCTTCGCCTTTGTTCTGATTATTTCTATCCACGCTCTCCTTGCGGAGAGCGACCTTTCGGGATCACCGCGCCGCACAGGCAGACAGCGATTTCTATCCACGCTCTCCTTGCGGAGAGCGACATATATCTGATTCTGGTTAGTTCTCGCTTTAAGTATTTCTATCCACGCTCTCCTTGCGGAGAGCGACTCTATAATTAGCACAGAATCAGGCGGTATATTGTAATTTCTATCCACGCTCTCCTTGCGGAGAGCGACTCCAGGTCCTTGATGCGGTTGAATCCCACTATCATATTTCTATCCACGCTCTCCTTGCGGAGAGCGACATGAGTGGGACAGATTTTTACAGATCGGCCATTATTTCTATCCACGCTCTCCTTGCGGAGAGCGACCCCCGAGACTGGCGCGGGTAGTCCCAACGCCGATATTTCTATCCACGCTCTCCTTGCGGAGAGCGACATGGGCGTGTTTGAGTCAGAGCATGACATGTGTATTTCTATCCACGCTCTCCTTGCGGAGAGCGACCAAACCAATGGAAGTACCACAATACCAAATTTTAATTTCTATCCACGCTCTCCTTGCGGAGAGCGACCCAAACTTACCGAGAAACTTAAAATCAGTAGCAAATTTCTATCCACGCTCTCCTTGCGGAGAGCGACTCCGACACTGCACGACATATTTGAATTGTTCACGATTTCTATCCACGCTCTCCTTGCGGAGAGCGACTCTTGGCGCACCGGGTGTGCACGATGCCTGGCACATTTCTATCCACGCTCTCCTTGCGGAGAGCGACTGGGTGGTGTAAAAATCGGGAGTAACATTACGGAATTTCTATCCACGCTCTCCTTGCGGAGAGCGACCTCGCGCTGCTCATTGGTAGATTTACGGCAGTAGCCATTTCTATCCACGCTCTCCTTGCGGAGAGCGACCTGCTGATTGCTGCCTGCTTAATGGCCGTGACGGGATTTCTATCCACGCTCTCCTTGCGGAGAGCGACCAGCGGGAGTGAGCGTATACTATGGCCTGTAATGAATTTCTATCCACGCTCTCCTTGCGGAGAGCGACGATGCCAACAATCACGGGGATCATATATTCGGAAAATTTCTATCCACGCTCTCCTTGCGGAGAGCGACGGCCAACCTTTACAGTGCAGACAAGCTCGTTGCTGATTTCTATCCACGCTCTCCTTGCGGAGAGCGACCATGTTCTGGTGCAGATTGAGAAATTTAGGATTGAATTTCTATCCACGCTCTCCTTGCGGAGAGCGACCCTCGTCGGTCTTGCCGCGCATCGGCTGAGAAATATTTCTATCCACGCTCTCCTTGCGGAGAGCGACGTTCTTTGCGGCAACCGTCACGCAGCAACCGCGCGATTTCTATCCACGCTCTCCTTGCGGAGAGCGACTCATCCGCAATCTTGCCAATTCCCTTGCCTTGCAATTTCTATCCACGCTCTCCTTGCGGAGAGCGACATGTTGACATCGACAAGATGAGCACCAAGGACAAATTTCTATCCACGCTCTCCTTGCGGAGAGCGACCCACAGCGGCGTTGCGTCAGCCGGGGCGTCCGCATTTCTATCCACGCTCTCCTTGCGGAGAGCGACTGTCGCCTTCGTATTTCCAGCCCTCCGGCAAGCATTTCTATCCACGCTCTCCTTGCGGAGAGCGACCGTGTACCAGTACGGTGCCGGCGGCTTGTCCGATATTTCTATCCACGCTCTCCTTGCGGAGAGCGACGGGTGCTATTGGGCAGAATCTAGAAAAGCTGGCTGATTTCTATCCACGCTCTCCTTGCGGAGAGCGACGCTGTATTTCCACACAAATGTGTTGCCCAGCGTTATTTCTATCCACGCTCTCCTTGCGGAGAGCGACTGCACCAGAACATGGCATATGTAGAGGAGGTATCAATTTCTATCCACGCTCTCCTTGCGGAGAGCGACACCCGATTTCCAAGAATGTGATATTATCGTCCAGCTATTTCTATCCACGCTCTCCTTGCGGAGAGCGACGCGTCTTGGACCGCTTTCGATGCCATCCAGTGCGGATTTCTATCCACGCTCTCCTTGCGGAGAGCGACGCAGCGATATTTTTCCAGTGCTGCGCTTTTCCTTATTTCTATCCACGCTCTCCTTGCGGAGAGCGACAGCAAAAGTGCACAAAACAGTGGGGCACTTTTGCGCATATGAAACAAATTTTATGGGGATTGCATCTTCATGCTGACAGGCAAGGCTGTATTTTACCCTTTCTGCCCCTGTTTTTTCCATATTTTCTGGTGCGAAGGAACCGGGAATTTTATGATTGCCTTCCCCTCGCACTAAGCAAACAAGATTCCATCCTGATCGAAATCCGGGTGCAGACCCACATGCTCGACTTTGCTTTTGTAATGGTTTCCCAGTTGATAAAAGCGCAGGCTGTCCGATTCCGAATCGATCAGTTCGGTCAATTTTGCTTTGAACATCGTGTATTGCGCGGTATCCAGCAGGCACTCAAATACGGAGTTTTGCACCCGCTGGCCGTAGTCTACACAGACTTTTGCTACTTTGCGCAGCCTGCGACGACCGGCGGCTGTTTCAGTGTTGACATCATAGGTTACAAGCACCAACATAACGGCACCTCACTTCCAGAAAAACGGTGGGTACACTTCCAGGTCGCCGCGCAGAGCACGGGCCAGCAAAAGCGCCTGAACATAGGGCACCAGCCCCCAGGGCAGTTTTTCTTTCAAAAACGGATGGGTGATCTCTTCCTTCTTTTTGTTCTGCCATACGGTCAGGAAAGCTTTGCGGCCATCATCCGTCAGCAGTACGGCACCATTTTCCTGTTTTTGCAGGTGTTTTGCCGTGATGATCTTTTGATTGATGCAGCTGATGACCAGCCGGTCTGCATAAACCGCCCGCAGTTCTTCCATCAGGTCAAGTGCCAGACTTTTGCGGCCGGGGCGCGGGCGGTGCATAAAGCCAACATAAGGGTCCAGGCCCACAGCGGTCAAGGCGGATGCACACTCCCGCGCCAGCATGCTGTAGGCAAACGAAAGCAGCGCATTCACATTGTCCAGCGGTGGACGGCGGCTGCGGCCCTCAAACACAAAATCCTGCTTTTGCTGCAGAATCAGGTCATTCAGGCAGTCAAAGTAGCGCTGGGCTGCCTCGCCTTCCAGGCCGCGCAGCTGTTCCGGATCATCGCTGGTCTGTATCAGCGGCAGCGCGGCGGCCAGCTGGGTGGAGGTGCGTTTCAGTTTTTCGACCGGGACACGCTGGGGATGATCGCGGGTTGCGCGTTCCAGCACCCAGCGTGCGTTATACACTTTACCAAGGATAAAGCTCCGGGCATAGCGACAGCTCTGGGCCATGTCATCCGACACGCGGTACTGCGTCTGACGCAGCAGCACATTGCCGCGTTCTTCCCCCACGGTGCGGGCCTGAAATCTGCCATACGGGTCAAAAAAGCAAAGGTCAATGCCCCGCCGGGCACAAGCTCCCATCAAAGCGGGGCTGGCACCCGCGTAAGTAAAGCAGACGATGCCTTCCAGCGTATGCAGGGCATAGCGGTGGGTTTCCTGTTTATTGCGGGTAACAACAAGGTTTTCGCCATCCAATATCAGGTAAGCGTCCTCATTGATGACAAACAGGGTGTTGAGCAGCTTTCTCATGGCGCGCCCTCCTCAATATGCTCCCGCAGATACGCCGCCGGGTCTGCCTGCTGATACAGCGCCGGCAGGCAAAGCTCTTTCAGTGAGCAGGCATTGCAATGCTTGCCGGGTTTGCTTTTTGGGGTATAGCCGCGCGCAAACAGGCGGTTCATCTCATCCGCCATGGTCTGCGCGGTGCTGCGCAGTTCCGGTGTCATGGAAACATGTTCCCGCTGCCGGGTTTCTTCATAAAAGATTTCCCCTTCCGGCACCTCGCACACCAGCATTTCTTCCAGCGCCATGGCCTGTGCGCAGAGCTGCAAACGGTCGGCATCGTTTACCTTGCTGCGGCCATGCTTATATTCCACGGGTATGGGCTGCCACAGGCCGCGGCGGCCCTGCAATGACACGCCGTTTGGATCCTTGTGAAACTCTACCACATCGCAGTCGCCGGTCAGTTTTAAGCGGTGGCTGACGACCCTCATACCGCGGGCGATCAACAAATCGCCGCGTTTTTCTGTCAGGGTAACATCATGGCAGCGGGTATGCTGCAGGCGGCCTTCGGCGGTGCGTTGGTTTTCGAACCATTGTTGTTCCAGGTGTATGAGCGCCCACTGACGGCGGCAAAAGCTAAAATGCTGGATACCGGACATCAGCAGGTAATCATCTGGGGAAGCCATTACGACAGCCTCTCGCACGTTACCCCTGCGGGAAGATTTTCATCCACCGTTACCACATAGTCATGGTAACTGCGCGGGAAGGCTACCCCTTCGGCACGCGTGACATGCACTGCATCAAACAGTTTATAGGACGGCGCATTGCCCAGCTCCGAATCATGCTTGAACACGATCAGTTCCCGAACTGCCATTTTGCCGCGGGCTGCACTGTGGTCATTTTCAAACATATTCAGGATTGCCTGCCACAGCAGCTGCAGGTCATCCTCTGAGAATCCTGTAGTTTTGCGGGCAAGGTTGGCCGAAACATAACCCTCTGCACGGTACAAACCATACGGGATCACATACTTGCGGCCCATCTCAGTGCCTTTTCGCTCTGCATCCGCTTCGGTCGTAATGGCAATACGGGTAATGGTCACTTCCTGCGGGAGAACAGGGTCTACCGAGCGTGCAAAGCTCAACTGAACCGGGCCACGCACCTGCCCACAGTTCAGTGCGCCTTTTACAAAGGTTGTCATAACGGCGCCAAATGTGCGGATATCATAAAAGTTCTGGCACATAAAGTCCCGGATTTTACGGTCCAACTCCGGGTCACCTTTCTTGGCGACTTTCAGGGCATCCTTGGCATCAGCATCAATGCCCAAGTATTCGAGTGCTTTTTTATCGCTGCGGTTCAGGGGGACCTGATCTTTAATGTAAATCTGGTATCCCGCTTCATCTTCTTTGGCCACTTCGACATAGTTGCGAATCTTACGCTTTAAGCAGACATCTGTAACAATGCCATATCCCGTTTCCGGGTCAACGCGCGGCATGTTGCCTGCATCCGGATCGCCGTTCGGATTTCCATTTTCAACGTCAAACAGAATTACAAAATCATACCGGTTTTTGATTGCCTGTGCCATTGTTATTCCTCCACTTTCTTTGTATAGCGTTCCTGTGTTTGATGATAATAGCCGAGAATAAAAGAGCCCTGTTCCGGCAGAGTCAGCCGTGCTGGGAAGCTTCCTTCTAATTTGCCGCCTGCCAAGGCTGCGATCTGCTTATCGTAATAAATCTTTTGTGGCTTGCTCATTTTTTGCATATGCTTTTGTGCCAGCATCAGAATTGTCGGGAATACAGTAGCTGGGGTGGATGCCGCCGCATTAAAATATCTGTCCTTGATGGTTGTATTGATATCCGGGTTTACCGCCATCTGGATTGCTTCCAGCACAGCAAAAAGCTGACCCATAACATACGGTTGATAATTTGTTTCCTTGTTATTTTCCACAGTTAATACCTCCTTTGGGCAACGGGGATCTTCATTACGCAGGTAGTATGCTTTTATAATAGCGGCACGGCCGCGTGTTACTTTTTGCTCTGCGCGGATACGCATCATAACGCCATCCAGCAGGGTTGCCGGGTACCTTGTATTATTCAGGATTGCACGCAAGACATCGCCTGCCAGCTGCGGTGATGCCGATGGGCTGCGGGAATTGGTGTTGACAGTTTCCTGCAGTAGCCAGTACAGCCCCAGCCGCGGGAATTTATCATAAGCAGGGCGCACAATCTCTAAGCGGTCATAATGCTTCTGCACATTATCAAGCAGCGTTTGAAATGTATCCTGCCAGAAAAAGCGAACCGAGAGGCGCGCCGCATTAGGGGCCAAGCCAAGCACATAAAAGTGCCTTTGTGGGTCAAGTGTCACGTTCTGCCACTCTACACGCTGTCCATGGACCAGCTTGTCCACTGCATTTCGCACATCGCTTTCGCTGACAGGCGCATCCATGGCAAACAATGCATCCATTGCTACCTGCTGGTAGGCGGTCTCACCACCTGCTGCCCAGCAGACAATGGTGGTATCGCCCACGCGCTGAACATGTTCCCTGTCTGCCAGCAGATAGTTTAATGCCTGTGCATAGGCAAAGGCCGCATAACTGCCAACCGGCGCATTGCCCCCCTGTTCATGTCCGTATGAGCAAAAAGCGTCCGCATTAAAAGAAACAATCGATGCGCCGGAAGACTGTGCCCCGGTCACGCCTTTAATCGCCGGGTGCAGGCGGGCAAGCGGTGCCTTTTGCCCTGTAACCAGGCATCGGATTTCCGGTGCATCCGTGTTCTTATCACACTGCCGCTGCCAGGCTTCCTGTATTTCCGGATCGTCCTGAACATAGTTTTCCCGAATCAGAAATACCAGATTGCCACCCTTGTAAAGTTCCTTGAGACTTTGTTCCAGCGCTGGATTCTGCTCCGCCGCCTTGGGGTCCCAGTTTATAAAAAAGTTCCGCACTGCCTGTGCCGCCTGACCGGGAACATTTTGTAAAATGGCAAGATGCAGCTCCTTTGCAGCGGCAAAGCACTGCATTGCACGCTCCGGTTTGCCTTTTCCGTCAATGCCGAGCATGTAAGCACTGTTATCACACAAAAAATTGGCTGCCACACCACTAGAGCGTTTAACCTGTTCCGGAACTTGCAGCTGACATGGAGCAAGCACTGTTTTTTTACCGCGCTTTTCCTCTTGCTGCAAGGGGTGCAATGCCATCAGTTGGCCGTTTTCATCCAGTTCCAAAGCCCAACTGACTTTTGCGCTTGTCCAACCGGGGCGCGTGATTTTGCCATTGGCCAGCAAATCTTCATAGCATTGTACCAAAGCCTGTAAAATCATCGGTACACCTCGCAGTCTGCCACATTCAACACACCATGTTCCAATTTTGCATGGAAATACATCGGGGTTATGTTCTGCGGGTCAGTGTAGTTAAAGTCATATAGCATGAATCCCAAATCCCGTGTTTCCTCAATGGTCGGGATTGGCCCGCCGGGCCATGCGCGGAATGCGGCAGGAAATTCACGGCACCCAAGATAGGGAGTATGAAAACACTGACCCCTGGACATGCGCCGGGTAACAATATCCTGGAACTTTCCCGGATTGTCGCTCGGTGCCGCACGGTCAGTCATCTCAAATTCTGCCTCAATCACATAATGAACATCCTGCAGCACCATGGCCGCACGCTGAACGATCTGCTGGGGCGTGGCAAGGTAAAGCTCTTTCCCTGTTCCCTGCATCGCGCTGCGTACATCGGAACAAAGAATTTTGCTTTTTACTTCGTTCCGACGGATGTTGGTAAAGCGGATGGGATTCATGACATAGATTTTCCGGATTTTCCACCGTAAACCGGGGTGGTAATAGATTGCTTCTACTATGCCGCGTGCCGCGGAAGGGGTGAGGACTTCATATGAAACCCTTTCGACTTTTAGCTCAGGCCTCGAGAGCAAAGCATAATTCCCCCATACTTCCAGCTGGATCATCTGCATCAACTCCTTTGCATTTCTATTTTCAGTTGTTTTTAATTTACATTTTTGCTATAGTTTCAATATACGCTACTTGGCACCAAATGTCAATCCTTTTATCATGTATACTTTTTGTTTGCTTTTCATCCGGTTTTCTTTTATAATAAGTTGCGTCGGCAGCTTATGCCGTGGATAGAAATAGTTGATTTTACTTTAGCGCACAAAAACGGCAGGGCAGGCTCCCTGCCGTTTTTGCTTTATGCAAACCAGGCTGCTCCCGTTTCAGCTTCCATAGCAAGGCCCGTGTTGTTATCGTAAAGGCTTCCGTCCGTTAATTCCCATATGCCTTCACTGATTTGGCAAACTGCCCCGGCATTCTCCAGCGTTTTCAGATGATCCGGGTAAACCGGAACACCATATTGCCCCAGTTGACGGAACAAAGTTTTGCTTACCTCTCCTGCACGCAATCGTGCAAGCAAATGTTCCCCTTTCCCTTGGGGAATGTATACGGTCACGGCAGGTGTTTCAATTAAGCGGAACCTCTCTGCCGCTGTTGCAAAGGGGAAAATGCGCCCTTCCATATCCTGCTCGAACCCTTGCAGAATTTGCTGTTCATCCAGTCTTTTATCTCCTTTTAAGGTACGGTAAAACAGAAAGTATGTTTCGATTGCTTCCAGAGATGCCAGATCTGCATATTTTTTCAGGACGCTTTGCGTTGCGGATACATTCTGTTCCAGCATGCGCGGTACATGCTGCCCTTCCAATGTGAAAATCTGTACCAAGCTCTGCTCCGCCGGGCGTCTTCCCTCTCGATTGCAGCGCCCCGCCGCCTGCAAAATGGAATCCAGACCTGCTTCCTCGCGGTACACAGCCGGGAAATCCACATCAACACCCGCTTCGATCAAAGAAGTTGATATCACACGGCAGGGCAGCCCATCTTTTAAGCGTTCCCGGATTTCCTGCAATAACTGTTTGCGATGGGCTGGGTATAGCAATGTTGTCAGGCAATAGCTGCCCTCTTTGGGCAGGTTATTGTATAATTCCTGTGCTGTTTTTCTCCGGTTTACAATACACAGCACTTGTTCCTGCGCTGCCAGTTCTGCGCCAAGCTGGCTTTGTTCCAACTCTCCGCGCATTTTCAGCGTTGTACGCCGGAATGCCTGATATTGCTCTTTGGGATGTGGGCAAAGTTCCGTCATCTGCAGCCCAGGCGCCAGTTCATCAAACAAGGGCTGCAAAGCTGGTTGTGTGGCCGTGCACAGTACCGCTGCTGCGCGGTAATGCTGTACCAGCTGCGCGATTGCCGCAACGCAGGGGCGCAAATAAGGAACCGGCAGGTTTTGTGCTTCGTCAAAAATGACCACGCTATTTGCAATGTTATGTAATTTACGGCATTGTGACGCATGGTTGCCGTAAAGTGATTCAAAGAATTGCACGGATGTGGTAACCACCACCGGAGCATCCCAGTTTTCCGCCGCCAATGCTTTGCGGTAGGCTGCCGGCTCATCATCTTCCTTGGCAGAGTAGTCCACCCCTGAATGGTGTTCCAAAACATTTTCTGCTCCTAATATTTCCGAAAACACATCCGCGGTCTGGTCAATAATGGATGTATAAGGGATCACATAAATAACCCGGTCCATATGGTTCTTTACAGCTAGCGAAAGCGCAAATGCCAATGACGCTACCGTTTTTCCCCCGCCTGTAGGAACGGTCAGGGAATAAAGGCCGCGCCGCCCTGTTTGCCCTGCCGTTGTACAAGCACTCAAAATTGAACTGCGGCGCTGATTCAAGGTTCCCTGGGGATTGCTCCATTTTGCGGTATATTGGTTCAACCTTTTCAGCAGTTCATCCATTGTCTGGCCTTGTCCGCGCGGTTTAGGGCTGCTCATAAAGTTTTCCGTATCCAGATAGTCCGCATCGACCAGGCAGGAATACAACATCCGGGTATAAAATGCCTGTGTAAAACGATTTTCCTTCATCATTTCCGGCTGGGGCGGTATGGACGGCAGTTTAATCTCTTTCGTCCATTGGGTATAGGGTTCAACGCTCTTTTTCAATCGCCCAAACATTGTCGCATCCTGCGCGGTATCGCTTCGGCCTCCTCCATCCGGCAGGCCGCTATGGTGTCCCGCAATAGCAAAAGCCAGTGGGATTTGACCATATCGGGCAGCCACCTGTGCACCAGCCGTTGAGTGATCCACTTTTTCTCCGCCTTGCAGGCGCTTTTGAAACTTTGTACTATATTTACCAATATCATGCAGTAATCCAAGCCAAGTTCCCTGTTGCTGGGCATCAAAGGCTGCTGCAAATTGCCCACATAGGACTGCCGTTCCCTGCAAATGGTCCGCTACCGTTTGGACGCGGGTTCCGTCTTCACTGATATGAGCCAGCATCTTTTTCTCCTGGTGCATAATCAAACTCCCTTCTGTTTTGCTTTTCTCTATTATAGCAGATCACTCATCCCATAATTCGGACTTTCACTCCAGTTCTGCAATCTTTGTCATACTATCCAAATTTATCCATGTAGAATTGTTAGCTATTCCCATTAGCAGATATTTTTGATAAAATAAGATATTATAGGGTTTATGAATTCACTTTCTTATATTACTTCTTCATCTTACCGAAAAATCATTTACGCAAGGAGTGAAAGGCCATGAAAAGGAAGTTATTCTCATTTTCCGCCAGTGTTATCACCGCAATAATGCTTACCGCTTGTGCTGCAGCGCCAGAAAATAAACCTGCTTCCTCCGCTGCTCTTTCCCCGACCAGTGAAGCTATTGCCACAGCTATACCATCCACTAGCAATGCCAACTGGAAGTTACCGCCGCAATATGATTTTGACGAGATGATTCCTCTCTTCTCTCGCGAAACCCACACTGCCGGTTACGCCGCTGCCCGAAATCTGTACGCTGTGCGCAAGGGCGAACGCTGGAGCCTGTTTAATGCTGCCAACTGTAATGCTTTTCTGGAAGATTTGTCAGAAAGCATCCCGTACCTGTATGGTGAGCAGGAGCTCTCCATTGGGGTAGATGATACATACGATTACCAGAAGCTGAATGCCCTGGAAGAACAGATTAACCAGGAGCTGGTTGCCCAACAAATGCCTTTTACAACCATGCTGGGCGGGCACGGCGGGTATGGCATCCAGTGGATTTTAGGTGACAGCCAGATTTACCGTTCTGCTATTGGTGTCTATACATTTAGTGGCACGCCCATCGAACAGGTGTATGCTCCTGATTTGGTTGGCATCCAGCAAGGCATTTGGGATGATGAATATGCCGGTTATCTTGTTGACAATTCTGCACCTTTTGCCGTTGCGGATAAAAACGGTACAATTTTAACCGATTTCGACTACCAGGATGCCTGCATGGCCGGTGAATCTTTAATCGCGGTAAAGGATGCAGCCGGTAACTGGGGATATTGCGACCAAAGCGGTGCTTTAGTAATCCCCTGCATTTATCAGCCGCAGATGAGTTTGTCCATCATGAACGAAACTGTTGAATATCCTTACGCAGACTTATCTGGCATGGTAGTTGTGAAAAATCAATCCGGACAAAAGCTGGTTCTGGATGTTTACGGCAATGAGATAATTTCCGCTGGGCAATATGAAGATTTAGCCCCCGCGCGCGATGGCTGCGTATGGGCAAAACAGAATGGCCTTTGGGGCTTGCTGCAAGTACAGGATTATACCGAAAACAATGCCGACATTATTCTGCCGGATGGATGCGTTGCACCAGATGTAACGCTTAGCCGAATTGATAGCCTTTGTACCTACACCACTGCTGATCATGGGCTGGTTATGCGTAAAGGTCCCGGTACAAATTATGAAAAAATGGATAATATCCCCTACGGTATCATCGTATGGGAATGCGGCTATAGCAGCAATGTGCCTGACTGGGTTGTTGTATATTACAATGGGATTTATGGTTGGGTCAGTGATGAATACTTGGCTACCACTATTTATTCCACCAGTAAATAATAAATAAAAAAGCAGGTGTTCATGTAGAAACGATATCGTCCTCCACGTGAATACCTGCTTTTTATAGCTTCTTTTATTATATCTGTTCTGTGCCGCTATTTGTCTCTGTATGAAATAAATAGCCGCTATATGCATTTGAATGAAGTGTTCTGTTTGTTTGCTTTTTTACCTAAAAGAATCGCGTAAGAGGCTCTCTTAACTAAAGAGCCGACCTCTCACACCACCGTGCGTACCGACCGGTACACGGCGGTTCAACCGCTTGAGTGCAAGGACTCGTAGTAGTTGAGGATACTGAAGTATCCCGCTGTCGCGAGTCTTTCGTTTGTTATGGAACGCTGAAGAACCGGACTTCCGGCTATACGCCAATACCCCAGTCTGGAGTTGCCCCACTGGTAGGCCTTGTCCGCTGGGATATCCAGCTTTCTCAAATTGGCCACCTTCGTTTTGGGCTTCTTCCATTGCTTCCAGATATACATTCGCAACCTGCGCCGCAGCCATTCATCCCAAGACATCAGTGTCCGCTTCATATCGGCCACCCCGAAGTAGCCAATCCAGCCACGGACAAACACTTTCACTTCCTGCATTACTGCTCGGACGTTGCGCCCGCGGTTGCGCTTTGTAAGAAGCTTCAGCGTTTTCTTTGCTTTGTCAAGAGACTTTCGGTGCGCTCGGATAAAGATGCCGTTTCCATTCTTGCCCAGGCAGAATCCAAGAAACTTGAATTTCTTCTGTGCAAAGATACTGGTCACTTTGCTCTTTTCCGCGTTCATTTTCAGCTTCAGCCTGCCTTCCAGATACTTCCGGCAGGATTCCAACAGTCGCTCTGCTGCACGCTTGCTTTTGGCAAACACTACAATGTCATCTGCATACCGTACCAGTTTTACCCCTCTGCCTTGCATTTCCCAATCAAATTCGTTGAGGTAAATGTTTGCCAGCAATGGTGACAGCGGCCCGCCCTGCGGCGATCCTTCTTCGGTTTTGCAAATCTCGCCATTCTCCATTACACCGCTTTTCAGATATTTCTTTATCAAGCGCAGTACACGCATATCCTGTATCTGTCGGTGTAACAGGTTCATGAGCACTTCGTGGTTCAGCGTATCGAAATACTTGGACAGGTCTACCGATACGGCGTATCTGTATCCTTCTTCCGCATATTCTTTTACCTTCTGAATCGCCTGCTGGGCACTACGTTTCGGACGATATCCGTAACTGCTGTCTGAGAACAACGGCTCCCATATGCTTTGCAGCTTCTGTGCGATTGCCTGCTGAATCACTCGGTCTACTACCGTGGGGATTCCCAGCTTTCGCTCGCCGCCATCTGGCTTCGGGATTTCCTTCCGCCGTACCGGACTGGGCATATAGCTTCCATCCTGGATACTCTGCAAAAGTTCTTTCCTGTGTTCCTTTAACCACGGCAGTGCTTCCTCTACGCTCATCCCGTCGATTCCCGCTGCTCCGTGGTTTCTCTTGACCCGCTTGTATGCTCTGTTCAGATTGTCTCTGTCCAGTATCGCTTCCAGCAGGCCGCTTGCACCGTCTCGTTCTTTCCCTTCCCTGCAGTCTGTGCTCTGCGCTTCTGCATACCCTTTGTGTTCCACACTATCTCTTTGCAGGAAGCCCTCGTTTCCTCGGTTTTCTGCTTTCATCACACTGACCTCCTTCCGGTCTTTACTTGAGACTTACGATTGTTTGGCCCTTTCCTTGAAAAAAACACAAGGTACTATGGCCTCGGCTGACT
>OMCA01001058.1_pt1 | contig 13841 bp, 10 predicted proteins | sample 1673621 | NCBI WGS metagenome assembly OMCA01 (sample SAMEA103958117, study PRJEB25191) | human gut metagenome | biome: human-associated habitat [ENVO:00009003]; feature: intestine environment [ENVO:2100002]; material: feces | place: Germany | collected 2013/2015
CCCTCCTGATCAAAACTAAACACCGTTTCAGCCTCATAAGAAGGTTCCAGACGAATTTCGTCTTCCAGATGAATGACTGTAACAGGATATTTTCTGCCAGAAGCATTAAAAATAAACTTGGAATATACCTTTTCAGTCGATGTATTTCCCTTATTGGCGGTTACTGTGAGCGTAAAATCACCCGCAGTTCCGCTCATTGGTTCTACAGAGAAAAAATCATCATCTTCTACTTCAATCGTCCAGTCTGCATCGGACGAACCGTTCAGCGTTGCAGAAGAGCCCTGAGATCTACCTAATTTAGCCTGAGAATAGTCAAATCTGACATTAACCCCTTGAGGAGTGTTTCCTCCGTCAAGAGGCGAATCATCATCCTTGCATGAAAACATGCAGGCCACCAATCCCATGAAAAAAAATGATTTGAAAAATGTTTTGTTCATGATCACATGTTTTTAGTTATTACATAGTATTAACGAGTTCTTTCGATGTGCAAAGAAATGCCAAATACCATAAACGAATTTGTTCATTCATCCGCACTATTGTTCCATTTGTACAGAGGGCCTTATCCCCTTCCAAAGCCCTCTGTAGCGTACTTTATTCAACATTTCCCGCAAAGAATCTGCACGCTGAAATCTGGACATTGCCCCCTACAGCTTTTAAGAAAATAGTCTGTTTTCCATTGGCATCGATAAGAGAAGTATCCACATAGCCGTCTTTTTTCACGAGCAACGTACCCAGCAGTTTTCCATCGGTTGCCCCTGTGCGTACTTCTATTTTCAAAGGAGCTGTCACTCCGGAAACTTCCGCACTGAAATAATAATAACCCGTACCCAGATTGACATTGGAAACCGATGCAGATTCACCATCCGCAAGCAATGCCTGCTTCAAAGAAAGATTCACCACAGCCGGCTGATTGATTTTCACCGCAGCAACTCCCTCAATGGTTTGCTTCACCGGAACGATGCTTCCGTCTTTCCTGTAATTCAATTCGTCTATGCACACAGAACGCTGTGTCCAGGTGCCCGGTCCCTGAAAACGATCCTGACGCCAGGAAGAAAGAGCTGATGTATGATAAAACAAATATTCCTGACCATGATATTCTACAATACCTCCGTGGTTCGACTGTGTCAAACGCCAAGGCACATAGTCATATCCCGGCAATTTCGGACCATTTTTCACACCTACTCCCAACTCGTAGTTCATCACTCCTCCGTATTTGAAAGGTCCCATAGGAGAATCACCTACAGAATAAGCCAGTTCAGAAGGCTTACGGTTCGGGTCATCCGGATGATTCTTGTCAATTTTATTGCCGTATTTTGTATGATACGAAAGATAGTACTTTCCGTCGTGCTTGTTCATCCAGATGGCTTCCATGAAGCGATCGGTATCAACATCCAATTTCACAGGTTTTCCGACAAATTCATACATGTTGTCTTTCAACTGCGCTGCCATGTGACTGCCCCAGTACAGGTAAATCTTGCCATCTGTATCGCGGAACACCGCTGGGTCGATTCCTCTTGTTTCCTTTATTTGAGGAGTCAGCACCTTGAAACGTTCGGTCAGCGAGTTGCTTTCCGCAACTGCCAGATAAGCTGTTACTTTCCGCTTTTCCTGCGAAGATTCCGCTCCATGCTGAATGCGAATAGGAATATACAGATAATACTTGCCGTCTTTATAGATAAAATCAGGTGCCCATACTGCCCACTTGTCTGAAGCCGGCGCATCTTTCGGACGAATATCGTTTACGTGGAAAATCTCTCCATGGTCAGTCCAGTTCACCATGTCGGACGAAGAAAAGGCATGATAGCAATGCATGGTAGAATATCCACCGCCATTCTCGTGGTCTACTGAGGTAATCATCCACACCCTTCCGTCGGGCATCACATGTGGAGCAGCATCGGCAGTATACATGTGACGTATCACCGGATTACCGTAAGGATAAGGGTCGGTGTTTACATTCTTCTTTACTTGTGCGCCCATAGAACTAGCCAAGGCCATGCACACGGACAAAAATAAAAGTCGTTTTTTCATTGATTAATGTTTAAATGGTATTTAAAAGATAATTGAATTCATTCTGAACCTTTTCCGGCAGCCACATCTGAACGCGTCAGCAGTTCTGCTCGGATGGCAGCAGCTTCCTGAAAGAATTTCTTTTCATTGGCTTTTTCCACTTCCGGATTGTTTGTTCCATCAGAAGCCACATCACAAAGCGAAACTCCCCACCGTCCTAACAACACATAATAGGTGGCGCTATCGGAATCATCCACCGTATTAAATGCATATTTCCCAGTGGCAAAGATTTTTCCCAAATGACTTTTGTGGAACTGATTGAAATAGTTTTTTCCTCGCGGACTGCCACTCACAATGCCGTGCTGTCCGATAGCACCTAACTCGTAAAACAAGATTTTTTCCTCTGCGGCCATCGCTTTCAAATAACTGCATGCCGAAGCATCCTCTCTGCAATTGGCTACATTCTCTGGATGTTCCGGACTGCCTTGGTGCAAAGAAGAATCCGTCCAATGAGCAATAAAACGGACTTTCTTCAGCAAATAGGCACGCCCGGAATGAAGACAGGCATTGACCAGGATGGCTGGTTCAGTCAAGGCCCCCCAGCAAAGCACGTTCACCGTGTCTTTTTCATGCTCCAACAAATCTAAAAGAGAAATGACCGTAGGATAGTGATCTAAAACTTTCGCATAATCTTTCTTGTAATCAAAGCGCTCCGCACTCTCTTTGATGCAACTTTGGGTAAACGAGATGGAATCTGGGAAATCGGGATATACTTTCTTAAGATTTACCACATCGGCCGCATAGGCTTCGCCCAAATAATGCTGTGCCCACTCTGCTTGATTACCGGACGTAGCATGTTGTTTCCGATGAGTACTGGCCACCACGATACCCCTCGTATCAAAACAATCAGCCAATAACAAATACCCGGCCATGGCCGAAATGTCGTCCGGATCATTCACCGTACCTTCTTTATTTGGTCCAGGAATGCTCTTATCAGACATATCAGTATAAATCCATACCACAGGCTTTCCTGTATCGGCATAAAGGGCGGAAGAGATTCCACCCAGACATACTGCCAGCCAAACTACCAGTTTATTCATAATCATTAAATCCAAGGTATTTATTATATTCAATGCATTCCTGTTCAATTATATCCAGCGATGAAGTCAATCTCTTTCCCTTACGAGTTTTCACCGGTTTTTCATCTGCCGATTTGGAAATGTGAGACTTACCGATGCTAGGCACGTTCACTTTTGGAATGAAAGTTCTCAGCTGTGCCTTTACATCAGCATACTTCTTATCTGCTGCCAGGTTCATCCATTCCAAAGGATCGTGTTTGTGGTCATAAAGTTCTTCCGAACCATCCCGATAGATAATATAACGATAACGACCATCACAAATAGAGTGCTCGTTCTGTGCCAGTGTAGTAATGGTCGGCTTCGTCCAATGTGCATTCGGATTCTGCAGTAAAGGGGTAATGTCATTACCTTCGTTCAGAGGATTAGCAGGTAAACCCGCCAGGGAAACCAGCGTTGGATACAAATCCAATAAACTGACCGGTTGTTTGCACACGCTTCCCGGCTTTGTTACGCCCGGAGCCACAATAATCATCGGCACATGGCAGGAACGGTCCCACAACGAGAATTTACGATAACGCATCTTTTCGCCCAGATGCCATCCATGGTCACCCCAGAACACCACAATGGTATTGTCTCTTTCCGGACTCTTTTCCAGCGCATCCACAATCTGACCAATGCAATCATCTGCATAACTGATACAAGCCAGATAGGCACGAACCGCCTCTTTCTCCATGCCATACTTCTTCAGAATATTAAACTCATGCTCGGGCTTGTTATATCCAGTCATCGACAAAGCTCGTGGAGAAAGTTTTTCCATAGTTTCCATCGGGTCCTGCTTAGGTAACTGAATATCTTCGAGTTTGAAACGGTCAAAGTATTTCTGAGGTACATACCACGGAAGATGCGGACGGAAAATACCACAAGCCATAAAGAATGGTTTGTCATGTTTTTTCATGAGTTCTTGAGCAGCCCACTGCGCATTCAGGTAGTCGTTGGTGTTCCATTGGGCAGACATACCGGCCATCAATCCCACACGATGTTTTTCTGCAAAAGTATGGTCGAATAGGAAATAGTTGTCCCACAAATAAGTGAACGACTTGTTATCGCTCTTATAACGTGAAGTCTCCTCTGTGGGAGTGGGTTTCCAGTTATACTTGGGGGTAAAGTTGTCTATGAACCAGAATTTGGCATCATAGCCGAAAGTACTTTTAAACTTAAGCCATTTGGTAAAAGTAAGTTCTGCCGTCAAGTTGGCCAGGAAGTTATATCCATCAGTCTGACTCTTGTTCAGTTCCGTCGGTCCAATGGGGTTGCGCGTGCTGCCATACCATTCCGAGTTACCATCAGGGCCACTCCAACTGCCATCTTCATTCTTCACCGGATAAATGGGGAGCGCTTTCAGCGCATCACCTATATTATAGCTGCCCGACTTCTTCGTATCGGCACTGAACGTAATGTTATTGGAGAACTTCAACCATTTCAAGACTTGCGCATCACTGTTGGACTGGAATGTGAAGCGACGGTAATTCACACTCTTCACGATACCGGACTGATCCAGAAAACCACCGGACACATAATAATGGGATTTCTCGTTACCGCCGGAATAACTTACCGTATAGTTCTGCATCACACCCGTACGGAGCAATTCATCCATCCAGTCGGTACCTGCACCCAATTCAGAAGGATTGGCCCATTCCGGATTAGGATTGCGTCCACTGTTCACCATCATGTCATTACTCAACTCGGCATACTGCGCCGCGTTCAATAAAGAAGGTACGTTCGTAGCATTCTGGAAAGAGTAATTGGCAGATACAGCAAGTTTTCCTTTTCCTTCCGTACCGCGTTTGGTGGTAATCATCACAACTCCATTAGCTCCCCGGGAACCGTAGATGGCTGTGGCCGAAGCATCCTTCAATACATCCAAACGTTCCACATCGGCCATATTTAAGGAAGACAAGCCCAAGTCGGTAGGCACTCCGTCAATCACGACCAGCGGGTCGCAGTTGTTGATAGAACCCAAACCACGAATCTTGATGGATACATTGTCTCCCGGTTTACCGGCATCTACAATCTGCACACCTGAGATTTTTCCCTGGATGGCTTGTCCCAAATTGGATACGGGGGAATCCTTGATATCCTTGTTACCGATGGAGGACACTGCTCCTGTAAGGTCGCTTTTCTTCATGGTGCCATACCCTATCACCACCACTTCATCCAGCATTTCGGCATCTTCAGACAAAACTACCTGAAGCTGTTTCTGTCCCTTCACCTGCACCTCTTGAGTCTTATAGCCTACAAATGAAACGACAAGAGTACCGTTCGGAGACATGTTCAAAGAGAAATCACCGTCAATACCGGTTATTGTCCCATTTGTGGTTCCTTTTTCCATTACACTGGCGCCAATAACCGTTTCACCGGTCTGGTCTTTCACTACACCTTGTACTGTAATTTGCTGTGCGAACATGCACATCGGAAGTAACATTCCTATCAGACAAACCATCATCCGTAGCCTGCTGATTGGCATTTTGTACTTTTGCATAATATAAGAATTTAAAGTTAATAATAAAAACATAAATCACATGTGTCACTCTTTCCGAAGAGGAACAATGCAAATGTATCAGATAAGAGAAGCCAATAGTGGAGGAAAGAGTAAAAAAGTAGTGGTTTACATCATTCAAAAAGGCTTAAACCACTATATACCAATAATATATAAAATTATTACCCAACTAAAAAAGTAGTGAAAATATAAGCGTAAAAGAGACACTTCCAAGCTTCAAAACCCCTATTCTCAGTTCTTCGACTTGCCAATTGTCATCACTTCCTGTTCCAACAAGTCGCGGTCACCGGCAGCCTTGTTGCGAACCTTCGTACGATAGTTATAAATGGTGGTAACAGAATACCGAAGGAACTGGGCTATCTTCACGCTGTCAGTAATACCCAAACGTATCAATGCAAAGATGCGCAACTCTGTATTCATCCGTTCGCCGGCTTTCAAGGATATTTGCTCATCATCGGCAAGCAGGGCATTGAAGTCTTCTACAAAAGTAGGAAACAGCTGCAGGAAGGTATTATCAAAGTTGGTATAGAATTCCTTTAATTCCCCCTCTATGAATTTAGAAGACTTGATGTTCTTGTAGAGTTCCTCCACATTTCCGGTAGCGGCAATCTTTCCCAGCGACCGGCGGTAATTGTCCATCTTTTCCAAATAGACCGAGCACTGGTCCATATAACGGCCGATATACTCCTCCTTCAGATAGGAATTTTCGGCAATGCTGTGGTTGGCCTCCTTGAGTTGTGCATTGGAAAGGTGAAGCTCATCATTCAGCTCCTTCAACCGTTTGTTGGTGTCAATCACTTCCCTACGGGCGGCAGCCACTTTCTTCATCTGCTTGTATACATAAAATATGGCAAGTAACAGAAAAAGTGAAAGCAGGCTGATAGATACCAGTGCCCATTTCATCTGCTCCTGCTGCTTCTCCGTCTTTTGCTGGTAAGCATCATTAATGATGGGAAAGATTTCCAGAATCTCCAGCTTGCGCAACCGGGCATTGCAGGCGGCTGCATCTTCCATACATATCTTTACATAAGAATAGGCACGCTCGATGTCTCCTTCCTGGTAAAGCAGTACGGCGAGCTTGCGTAAAGAGATATATTCACGGACAGCGGTTTTCATATCCGCCATAGCAGAAACAATCAGGTATTCCTTTTCCTTCTCTTTGTCCCCTTTCAGCCGGTAAGACTCTGATAAAGTATAGGCACAAATCGCAACGTCGTGTTCATAGTCCTTCTGCAGCGCCAGATAATCCGTCAGCAAACGGATGGCCTTGTCATATTCATTGCGTACATTATACTGGTCGGACTGAATCAAGGTATGTATCAGAAGATTATCTTTATTGACCAACAGCAACGAATCACGATATTTGTCCGTAAGCTCCGTATAAAGCTTCTTTTCATATGCCGTCACGGCATAATCGGCCATAAGGCCATAGACCGTACGGTAGATATGGTAATAATATGGATGGATATCCACCGACAATCGGTCTATATGGATATTCCGCATCAAATCCATAACTTCCTTATACATACCGGTCATTCCCAAAACATCTGCTTTATTCATGCGGGCATTGTCTATGTATTCCCGGTTTCCAAGACGTATGGCTATCTGTTCCCTTTCCTCGGCCATGTGCAATGCAGAATCCGTATTGAACGAACGGTACTCATCCAGCAATGTGCCAAGAATGGCAAAACGTTCTTCATCCGGTATCTGCCGATGCAACTGTCTTTTCAATTCCGCCAGTTTCAGCTCCTTCTGCTCCATATATATGGGACGCTCCTTTATCGCCTGGTCCAGTTTCAGCAGCAAAGAATCCGCCCGGCTGCTGTCTGCAGCATGAAGGCGGCACATACAGATGGTGCAAAGACACAAGAATATGATTATATTTTTCATCCGGCTTTCCGATTAGTTAAAGGCAATACTTTTTGAGAATCCTCATGCAAAAGTAATTAAAATACCATAAAAACCTATTCTACTATCATTAAAAGCTCGAAAGCAGAGTGATAAAAAGGCATACTGCAAGCAAAAGAATCAAAATATTGAATTACCTTTACGGAAAATCCAAAGAAAGACCATATCATAAATATCATCCGAGCATCATGGATATACACACATTTATTGCCAATTATCAAGAAGCTTTCGGCCAACATGCCGAACTCCCCATCGCCTTTTGGTATTCAGACCGAATGGAGGCATCTACAGAGAAAGTAACCGGTTGTCTCTTCAAATGCATGAAACAAGTCAGAGACGGCAAAACCGTCAGTCTCAGCAACGAAACAATCACCTGCGGAGGAGGCAAGTTCTATACCGGATTTACAGAAATGCCCGAGCGCGTCCCGGGTTTTGTCTCCTTGAAAGAGAAATACAAGAAGACTCCCGAAATGGTGGTAGATTTTGTCAATGAGCTACAGATTCCCAGAACTGACAAAGCCTATCTGCATTTTGCCCGCATAGACAAGATACCTTCCTTTGACGAGGTGGAAGGCGTGCTGTTCCTGCCCACACCCGATATTCTATCCGGACTGGCAACATGGGCTTCTTTTGACAACAATGCATTGGATGCCGTGGCAGCCCCATTCGGCTCCGGCTGTTGCTCCGTCATTACTCAAACCATCATTGAAAACCGGAAACAAGGGAAACGCACTTTCCTGGGATTCTTCGACCCCTCCGTCCGCCCATACTTCGAAGCGGACTTATTGAGCTTCACTATCCCCATGTCCCGGTTCAAGGAGATGTATCACACCATGCGTGAAAGCTGTCTGTTCGATACACATGCCTGGGGAAAAATCAAGGAAAGGATACAGCTTTCCCAATCAAGAGACGTACATATCCTCCCCTCTCCCATCTCCTTCCCCATCCTTCCGGACATTTATCTGCAGGAAATCAGAATGGAAGATGCCGCAGCCATCTACTATGCCATCGACACACACCGAGATTACTTAAGAACATGGCTGCCATTTGTGGATAATATGCGCACAACAGCTGATGAAGAAGCTTTTTTACGTCAGGTACTATCTGCTCCTGCCGAACGAAATGAACCTATATTCGGTATTTGGAACCAGCAGCATGAAATCTGCGGACTGATAGGTTTCCATTTCTCCGATTTCGACAACCACCGTACAGAACTCGGCTATTGGCTACTGCCGGAATACCAGCACCGGGGCATCATTACTGAAAGTGTCCGCAAGCTGTGTCTGTGGGCCGTACAAGAAAAAAAGATAAAGCGGATACAAATTCGCTGTGCCGTGGGTAATGCAGCCAGTAACGCGATACCGGTTCGCCTCGGTTTCATCCATGAGGGAACAGAACGTTGCGGAGAACTGCTGGCTTCTGGAGAATATACAGATATACATATATACAGCATCTTGAAAGAAGAAGTGCTAGCCAACCTCAAACAATAAAATATCAAATATATATCAACTATTGAAATTATACATGGAACAACAACCTCATCTCAATGACCACAACAAGCAGGAGTACCCTCCTATGCATACAACGGAGCACATCATCAACCAGACCATGATAAGGTTATTCGGTTGCGGCCGCTCCATATCAGCACACATAGAACGGAAGAAGAGCAAGCTGGACTATCGTCTTGCCGCCTGCCCCACGGAAGAAGAAATAAAGAAGCTGGAAGAGGCCGTAAACGAGGTAATCGCCCGACATCTGCCCGTCACAACAGCATTCATTACGCAAGAGGAAGCTCAAGGACGCTTCGACTTGGAACGCCTGCCCGATGATGCTTCGGAAACGGTACGTGTCGTGAAAGTAGGCGATTACGACGAATGTCTCTGCATTGGAGTACATGTAGAAAACACATCAGAAATCGGAACTTTTAAAATCATCAGCCACGATTGGGACGAAGAAGCCAAGCGTTGGAGAATGCGTTTTAAATTAGTCTGAAAAACTATCAAAATTAAATAAATAAGATAGCAAAATGGCATTAAATAGGCAAATAAGTCAGTTTTTCAATGACAAATAGTCAATAAAGTCAGTAAAAACCGGTTGGCATAAGGTTTGCAATATTATTAGCGAACGACGGTTCAAGAAACGGACGGTGAAAAACCCAAAAGGCAGACACCCGAAGACAAAGAACCGGAGTTCAAAACTAAATAGCATGTTTAACTTAAACAATAGGAGACTATAACTATGATGCCTGTAAGAAGAAACCAAAATTGGTTACCGAGTATTTTTAATGATTTCTTTGACAATGATTGGATGGTAAAAGCAAATGCCACCGCCCCTGCCATCAACGTATTCGAAACAGAAAAAGAGTACAAAGTTGAATTGGCTGCTCCCGGTATGACAAAAGAAGACTTCAACGTTCACATCGATGAAGAAAACAATCTGGTCATCAGCATGGAAAAGAAAACTGAAAGTAAGGAAGAGAACAACAAGGACGAAAAGAAGGAAGGCCGCTACTTGCGCCGCGAATTCTCATACACCAAGTTCCAGCAAACCATGATTCTTCCGGACGATGTCGATAAGGAAAAGATTGGTGCCCATGTAGAAAACGGCGTGTTGAACATTACATTGCCTAAATTTACGGAAGCAGAAAAAGAAAAGGCCAAGAAATTCATTGACGTAAAATAACGCCCGGTCATTAAAGAAAATCTCCCGCTGCACAAGATAATGCAACGGGAGATTTTTTATATCCATATCTATAGGAATTATTTCTTTTTCCCTTTCAGGAAACGGTCTGTAAGCCACCTGCGCACCGGTTCATCATAGAGTTTCAAACAAGCATAAGCAAGGACAACGGCTCCCACGAAAGTAAGTATCATATAAGGGATACCTTCTGCCATTGTAGCGTTATTGTTGCATACCCAAGCCGTATAAGTATATACCAGTGGATAATGGGTGATATAAATCGGATAGGAAATGTCTCCCAGGAACTTGCATACGGCAGTAGAGCGCTTACCGGTCACCTTGCCGCCCGCTCCCATTGAAACAATGACCGGGAAGATGCAGATAATACAGAAAGCCTCGTAAAGCCCGTTCATCCAGTAACCATCCTCACCTCCGATACGGGGAATGGAAAGAACCACCACAATCAGCAGGCTGCACCACCAGAAAGCACGCTTTTCAAGCCGTATCAGCCAGCCGAGGCGTGACAGAAGCAATCCGCCGAAAAACGGATACATCAGCCGGACCATGCCCACATACTGCTGTTCCCAGTTCAAGGCCCAACCACCCACAATATCGCCGGCAGGAGCAGTCAGACAACGGTATACCGTAAAACACCCTGCCACAAATACCAGCACCGACAGGGCCACCTTATTGAACTTGCGTACAAACAACGCATACAAGATATTACCGATATATTCATAATAGAGCGACCATGCCGGGCCATTCAACGGATGCATTTCCGTCCAGCCGCGAATGTCGAACTTCAGCGGAAGAGGAAGTAAGGTACAGCCCAGTAACATTACCAGCAGCATGGTTCCAACGGACGTATTCTCGATAGGCGGAAAACAAGGCGACTCCTGAAAATAGAAAAAGGCAGCGCCCACAATGCTTCCCATAATCACCATAGGATGCAGGCGGATGATACGGCGTTTGAAGAAAGTACCTACGGTCATCCGGTTCCAACGGTCATCATAAGCATAACCGATAACAAAACCGGAGAGCATGAAGAAAAAATCCACTGCCAGATAACCATGATTGATAATTTGAGTAAGATGGCTGCCGCCTGCATGTGCTTCAAAAAGATGGAAGACAATAACCATGACAGCCGCCACGCCACGAAGTCCGTCAAGAATCTCATAATGCGGTTTCGAGGCAAGATAAGTAGTCTGTGTATTCATTTTGGTATAAGATATTTATTAATTTGCGCGCAAAGATAAGAGTTTTTTCCAATAAGGGAACTGATAAATATCATATAAACTCTATCAATTAATTAACAAGTATAACAGCTATTAGATATATATCACTACTAGCCCCCTTTCCACACAAAAAACAGCTTTCATTATCCATAATAAAAGGGCTACACCTTTTCCTCCTCATGGTGTAGCCTTAAACACAAAAGGGTGTAGCTATCCAAGGCAAATGGTGTAGCCTTTCTTCAAGAAAAAAAGCCAAATGGGATGCTAATATAGAAAAATCAGTTAACTGCTTTTCCTATAACTTTTTACCGCCCACAGATTGAAGACCAATGCAAAGACCAACAAGGCTCCCAACTGCGGAAACAGTTCGGCAAATCCGCCGCCACGGAGATAGATGGTACGCATCACCTCCACAAAATAGCGCAGCGGATTGATGCGGGTAATCCATTGCGCCCATTCGGGCATACTGTGGATGGGAGTGAAAAGACCGCTCATCAGGATAAGGATAAGCATGAAGAACCACATGACGAACATGGCCTGCTGCAACGTTGCCGAATGATTGGATATGACCAGCCCGAACCCCGACACCACCGGCAGAAACACCAGAGCCATGCCATAGATAGTGAGGAAATGCCCCGCCGGCAGAATGCCGTAAAGCAGCCATGCCAGCACGAAACAGATGGTGAGCACCACCAGGCCTATCAGCCAGTAAGGTATCAGCTTGGCGGCAATGAAGGTGAACTTGCGGACGGGAGTGACATTTATCTGCTCGATGGTGCCCGCCTCCTTCTCGCCCACCACATTGAGGGCGGGGAGAAAACCGCAAATCATGGTCAGCAGCATCACCATAAGGGCGGGAACCATGAAAAGCTTATAGTTCAGAGTGGGATTGTAAAGGTTTTGTGTAGCGATATCCACCCGGGGAAGCGACTTCCCGGCAAGCCCTTGCGAAGACGACTCCGAACCCAGTTCACGGGTATAGTCACTGATGATGGAAGACAAGTAGGAACCTCCCAGACTGCCCTTCGTACCGTTCACGGCATTGGCCGCCACCAGCAGACGGGGCGCCTCTCCCTTCACCCAATCCTTTTCGAAATCGCGGGGAATCTCCAGCACGACATCCGCCGAACCGGCTTCAATGGCGAGCAAAGCCTCATCGTATGTATCGGAAAGCGCTGTCAGGCGGAAATAAGTGGATACGCCGATTTTATCTACCAGACGGCGGGACAAGACGCTGTGGTCATTGTCCACTATATTCAGATTGATGTTCTTTATCTCCAGATTGGCGGCCCAGGGCATCAGTATCATAATCATGCACGGGAAAATGAAAATCAGCTTGGGCAGGAAGGAGTTGCGGAACAACTGCTTGAATTCCTTTTCAATGAGAAACTTTATCATAAGACGATATTTTAAAGATTTTAGACATAAGAACAAAAGAACAGATTTCCCGTATCCTTTTGTCCTTATGTTCTTCTGCCTGAATAATTAATATAAAATTCATATCCGCTCTTTACTCAAGCCGATGCTTGAATTTCTTGAAACTCACCGTTATCAGCAATACCGCCATCGTGGCAAGTATGCCGACCTCCATCAGCACAAGCGAAACATCCACTCCCTCAATCATCAGCTTACGCACCGCCTGGATATACCAGCGTGCAGGAAGCACAGCTGAAATGGCCTGCAAGATAACGGGCATACTCTCAATGGGGAATATCATGCCCGAAAGCAACATGGTGGGCATCATCAGCATCAGTCCGGACACCAGCATAGCGGCAACCTGCGTCCGGGTGACCGTGGAAATCAGCAGCCCCAGCGCCAGGGAGACAAAGATGAATAGCAGCGACACCACCACCAGCCAGAACAAGCTGCCCGCCACGGGAACATCGAGCACATAGACCGAAAGCAGAAGAATGGTGGTCAAGTTGACAAACGACAGCACAAAATAGGGCACCGCCTTTGCCAGAATGATGAAAAGCGGTTTGACGGGAGAAACCAGCAGGACCTCCATCGTCCCCGTCTCCTTCTCGCGCACAATGGAGATGGAGGTCATCATGGCGCAAATCAGCATCAGAATAAGCCCCATGACACCCGGCACGAAGTTGTAGGCACTCTTCATCTGCGGATTGTACAGCAGCTTGAGCTGGGGTACGATGGCAGCGGCATGCACTCCCGGCGGAAGCATCTCCTGCCCGGCAGAGGAAATGATGTTTGCGGCATAGCCTGCCTGCATAGTCGCCATATTGGGGTCTGTGGCGTCGGAGACAAGCTGCACGCGCGCCTCGCCGGTATAAAGCTTGTCCGAGAAACGCTCGCTGAAAACAAGCGCCATGTCAATCTCCCCTCTTCCGAAAGAAGCCTCCATATCGGCGGGAGAAT
>OMCA01001064.1_pt1 | contig 13801 bp, 12 predicted proteins | sample 1673621 | NCBI WGS metagenome assembly OMCA01 (sample SAMEA103958117, study PRJEB25191) | human gut metagenome | biome: human-associated habitat [ENVO:00009003]; feature: intestine environment [ENVO:2100002]; material: feces | place: Germany | collected 2013/2015
CCGCTACATTTCAGGGCTTCTTTTTTGACTATAAGACTTTCAGTCATTTCTTTAGAGAATCCCAGCATGGCACAAAACTTTTCCATGCGCAGCATTTCCCTGAACATCGGAAACCACCTGAAAGCCTTGTCTATGATTCTGGCGAGCCGTGACAGTTCTTTTTCTTTCATGTCAAGTTCCTGCCTGTGCATTTCTCTGAGATTGTGGATTTGCGTATCATGCTGTTTCTGCATCTGCTGTACTTGGCTCTGCAATTTTTCAATATTGGTGTTCCGTTTTGAAACCTCGTCTTGCAGTTTTTCGTTGGCACGTTCCAGTTCTTTCAGTTTTCCACTCCCGAAAAGAGAAGCAACTCCACTAGTTATGGCTGTCGCTGCCGTGGTGGCTGTCTTCTTTAACTTGTCAGTGCGTATTTCTGATTTCACCTGTTTCAGTTCCTGCTCGGCAAGATTTATCTGTTCTTCTTTGTGCCGTTTGGCTGCATCCATGCGTTGCAGTTCAGCTTTCTGCTTCTCAATGATAAAGTCGTTCCGTTCCAGATGCTCCTTACCAGTGACAGCCTTTGACTGCCCGCGTTCCATCAGCAGGATGTCGGATGCAAGGGTCTGCATCTGCATCATGTCATCGTCATTGAGCTTTCGGCTCTTTCCTGTTTCGTGGTTCATCCAGTCGAAAACGATATGGGCATGATAGTTCGGCTTGAACCATCTGTCCCCGACTTTGAAGCTTTCCCTGTCTTCCGCTTCCGGCTGACCGTTCAGCCAATGCCCTTCATCCTTGTGCAGGAAGATTTGCAGCGGTGTGATTCCCCAGCGTCTTTGACACTCCTCACCGAATTTACGCACGTCTGCCAGTGTGGTGTCCGACCTGACAAGCAGCACTCCTTCACGTATGGGGGAGCATCCCGCAATCTTGACTATTTTACCGTTCTTGCCTTTGCGTTCACGCTCCTTTTCCTGCATGGCACGTCCGGTCTTTTCCTTTACCATCTGTCTGATATTGTCATAATGCATCCGCAAATCCGGACTGCCGAAGTCGGGATTTATCCACTGTTCGTTATCGGTGGATAGTTCAGGAACGACATAGATTCTGGACTCTCCGATGTGGCGCATGTATTCGGCAGTCCTCCTGTTGTGAGCCTCGCTCGATGCGATGTTGCAGGGCTTGATATGTATGCTTGATTTTGTTGCCATAGATACTTGTTTTTTGGTTTGTACTTTATTGTTTGCTTTTCCGCTGTCCGTAAACGCATGGGGTTCTTAGGGGTGCAACCCATAAGCGGAGATTGCAAAGAGAGGGTCACTCTTTGCTCTGGGTTCTCAGGGGAGAAACGCCCTGAGTGGGTCATTAGGGTAAAACCCTAATCCCCTCGGGAGAGCCCACAACTACGTAAGCGGAGCGTGTAGTTATAGTGGGCTATATCAATGGCAAGCCATTGTCTGCAAACTCCAGCCTACGGCTTCCGCTCTCCTCCGTCAGGGAGGTTTTTCATCATCGTTGCCGATTGGAGATGCACCGACCAGCACAAGGTCTAAATCGTCTATCAGTTTTTGCAGGACGGGATTCTTCTCTATCATCCGCTGGAGGATTCTCTCAGCCTCGACCAAGTGGTTGGCTGTACTCATCACCTTGCCCTCCCGTATCTGAAAGATAATCCAATCGGCTATGTCGATATGGGCTTCTTTTTGTTTCGGGGTGGCATTCCTTTCGATGATGTCCGAAACCACCACCTTACAAAAGTACATGCTCTCGGCTCGCTGTTTCCACTCGGCATAAGCATCGGCATCGGGAAAGAGAAGCACGGTTCGCCCTGACAGTACACGGAGTTTCTCTTCTCTCATCTGACTCTTACCACCCGTAGCCAGCCATACATAATCGGGGAAGATAGCAGAACCGATAACGGCACTCTTCTCGGATTCCACCAAGACCACCACCTTGTCGGGATGCGTTTTCAACAAGTGTTCCCCGAAAAGGCATTGGGATAGTTGCCAATCCTCTGCCAACACACGCTGCTTTTTCAATATGCTGTGTATCCAGTTCACTGCCGATGTCTGTCCTCCCTTGATACGGTGTCCGTCTTCGGGATTGTACTGCATCACCTTTCCCGTGCGTACCTTGCCCGTCCTGTCTATCTGCCAAAAGATAACAGAGCCGTCACGGGTAGCCCCCAAACGGTATTCCTCCAACAACCGCTTCAACACCTCTTTCGCCTTGTCGCCATAGTAGGAAGTAAGGAGTGTGAAGAGGAAACGGAAGAAATTGCTACGCTCGCTTTGCGACTTCTCCACATAGTGAGGGGGAATATAGCCGATGGCTGTCGGCTTACTTTGCTGCTTCACTTTCTTCTGCTCTGCTCTTTGCCTGTCAAAAGAGAAATCATTGGTAGTTCTGTGTTCAGGATGCTCTTGAAAATACTCTTTCGGAGTGTAGTGATACCCACAACCGCTTTCGTGGTTACATCTGCCGACCGATGGATGCAACGGCACATTATTTTCGTCCACGTAATAGACGAAAGAATGCCTGTCTCCGCATTTGGGGCAGGTATGCCGTGTTGCCGTTCCTTTATACTTCTGTAATGAATAATTGCCCATAGCTTAGTCCGTTTTTGATGGTTGATTGTCGGCTGTCCCATCCTGTCCCATTGTCCCACACTCTAAGGGTTGGGACAGTGGGACACTTGGGACACCTGCGTTTTTACTCTCTTTGCTGCGCTGGATGATACGGTTTACGGTGGACTTGCCACAATTCACCTGTGAGGCTATCTCCCTGACGGACTTGCCCGATTGGGAGAGTTGCAGAATTTGGCAATCCCTTTGGCTTGATTCATTGTCGCCCAATTTTTTCAAGTGTTCCTTTTCCGTGGAATAGCCCCTGAACACGAACTGCAAGAAAGCATCCACCTTGTCAATCTCGTAAACGATTACATTATCCGCATCATGAGAGAACGTGCCATAGCGCACTTTAAGCTGCTTCACATAGCGAAGCCCTCCGTCTTGGGCACTTTTTCCAATGGTGAACACGCTGTCAAAGAAATTGTAGAGCCGTTTGCTTCCGGCAAGGTCGTTGGATGTGATGGGACAATCCAAAGAGCGTTTGGGCGTATGTGCTAGGACAAGGATAGAGAGCGCATATCTCTTTTTGAGATTGTTCAGCTGAATCATCAGCCGTCCTGCGGCATCGCCTTTCTCCATGGCGCAACACAGGTAGGTAAGATTGTCAATGATGAAAATCTTGCAGTCGGTCTGCACAGCCATCTGTTCAATGCCGCCTATGATAGCTTCCTCAAAGTTGGCATCCAAAAGCTGGTTGCAGTCAATAGACACCCGATAGAGTTTGTCGGGAAAGGTGTAGAGCTCTCCATGCTCGTTGGTATAGCGGAGCTGGAACTGCTTTTCGGACAGTTCAAAGTCCAGATACAGCACATTGTCGGTTCGGGCGATGCGGTCGGCTATCTGCACGGCAAGGATGGACTTGCCCACGTTGGAATCGGCAAACAAGCAGGAGAGTTCCCCCTCGTACCAAAAGCTGTCCCACAGCGCACGGGGCGTAGGCAATAACGATGCTTCAAGAATGGTTTGGTTTGCCGTCTTGATATTCATCATGCCTACACTGTCGGGCATACCGTTATGCGCTTGGGATGCTTTTGTGAGGTCGCCACGTATCAGGTTGATATAGTTCTTATCCTCTTCCATATCATTCACCAGTTACGTGGGTTGGGCTTGCGACGGTGGGAAGAGGATAAGGACTTGTTCAGTTCCTCGTCTGACAACGGTATGGGATTCTTTCGGGCGGTTTCCAGCCACTTGTCCAGTTCGTCACGGTAAAGGCAATAGCGTTTGCCGGGCTTGGTGGCAGGGATTGTCCCTTCTGACAGTTTCATGTAGAGCGTACCCTTAGGGATACCTAAATACTCTGCTGCCTCGTCCACAGACATGGGCACGTGGGTGTCCACCGTTTTGGCATTGTTCACACTGCGCTGCTCGGCGAGCAGGCTTTTCAGGCTCATCACTTCGTCTCGAAGCTGAGCGACAACCTCGGGGAGGTCGTTGAAGGTAAGAATTGATTTTTCCATTCGCGTACTCGTCTCTTTTGTAAGACTTGGCGCAAAGGACTGAAATGATATATCCGTGAATATCTCCACGACACGTCATTGCAAAATAATTCCCGAATAATTAAGCCCAGCCATAAATGACGGGTAAAATTACTCGGGAAACGATGTAAAACAGGCGGTTATGAGTTACCGGATGGTTGTCGTTGGTGTCGTGATTATCCTAATTCCGCACATAATCCTCGGGATAGTGGAAATCAAGTTTGCCGTTTTCGGGTTCATCAATGGGAATTTCCGTCTTTAACGGCTCTACCTTGAAATTCTTGATGGTTGATAAGTCTGTATCAGCAAACGATTTCGGGAAAAGGGCTTTGATGAACTTGGCACGGTTATCCCCATTGTAGTATCTCTTGTACAGGAAACGCTCAGAGATATTCCATACGAAGTGACGGAGTGGAATGTTGTTGATGTCTTTGGTAAACGGTCTTTGTATGGGCTTCGGGGTATAAGTGTTAAGATTCATCCATTTGTCCACCTCAGTACAGATGTGGTTCACGGTTTCTTGGTCGGCAATGCGAGGCAGGTAATAATGGCAATACTCCATGACCATGCGGATGCGCTCTTCCTTTTCCCGTTGCTCTCTGCTTGCGTAATTGGCACGGTTCTTTTCGTGAAGATCCGGGGCGATAGTAAGCTCTATCGGTTGTGTTTGGATAAGTGTCTCTTCTTTTGTCGGGGATGATTCGGGTACAGGCTCAGGGACTGATGTAGGTCCAGGCACAGATGTGGCTTCTTCAAGTGTATTTTGTGACAGTTCTTCCTGCACCTCTATGGCTTCGGCAATCGTTTCTTTCTTGCCGAACTTGATTTTGTAGATTTCGTATGTATCAAAGATAAGTGTCTGAAAGGAGAGATAGAGCAACCATCCCAACAGGTTACAGCATACGAATACTATCCACCTGACAAAGTTGTCTTGGTTGAAGCTGTCCGCTATTACCAGCGTGGCAATGGAAGATATTAGGACGATGGCGAAGCCGACAAAGCCCAAGATGATGTATTTGTCCTTGATTGATGATTCCATATTTCGTTGAGAGATTGAATGTTCCTGTATTATTTTGTGCAAAGTTAATGCTATTTTTCCCAATTACTGCCCGTTATTTGCGGTTAGAACGGTCTTTTTCAATGTATTTCACGAAATGTCATCATATCATACTCTGTTTCATACTCTGAGGGGCTTATAAATGGTGGCATCAAGCCAAAAACATAGAGGGGCGATTATAGCCTTGTAGCCATAACCGCCCCTCTGAATACCTGTCAATGTGAGACATTTATGCCTCCTTGCGCTTCAAGGTTATCTTGTCCACCACCTGACACATCTGCTGCGCTGCTATCTTGGAATAGATTTGTGTGGTGGTAATGTTCTTATGTCCGAGATAGGCTTGGATGACAGCCATGTCCGTTCCCATTTCCACGTGCAGGCTTCCGAAGCTGTGGCGGGTACAGTGAAAGGTGATTTTCTTGGTTATCCCTGCTGCCGTGAGCCACCGTTGGAGTGGTCCTTGCAGCATCTTGTCCTTGAAATCCTCAAAGATAAGTCCCTCGCCCCGTTCTCCCAGCAGTCCATAGGCTTCATCACTGATGGGGTTATGCACTATTTCTTTGGTTTTCTGCATACGGGTGGTAACGAACATCCTGCCGTTGGTGTATGGTTGTATCTGCTGCCACGTGAGCTGTCTGATGTCGCTCTTTCTCAGTCCCGTAAGACAGGCGAAAAGAAAAGCTTTTTTCAAGACCTCCTCCTCACAGGGTGTTTCGGCAAGCCGTATCAGTTCCTCTTGGCTCAAATGCTCCCTGATGGTGGGAATGCACTCGATGCGGTCTAAGAAGCCGTTTGGGTTCTCCTTTATCTTCCTGTCACGGTAAGCGGTGTGCAGCACGGCACGGAAAGTTGACCAATAGCCTGCTGCGGAGTTGATGTGCAGCTTTTGGTTGGTGTGGATGGATTGGGGTGCATCAAGCAGGTATTCCATGAACTTGCGGCACAAATCCACATCCACCTCCTCAAAGGTGCATTTGCCGTTCACGAACCGCTGGAAATGCTTGTATACGTGCTGCCACTTGATATTCTTGCGGTCAGCCAGTCCTTTGAAATAGGCAAGGAAATCGCCCTTCATCTTGGTCTTGTCAAAAAAGCCGTTGTTTTCATTGAAAATGGCTTCGTAGCGCTGGTTGCGCAGGATGACCGCTTTCTTCATCATGCGTGCGTTGAAGTCCCGTTCCTGCTGGTTTGCAGGTTTGGCGAAGATGTAAATTCCTAAGGCTTCACGTGTAATCACTCTCATGGTGACATTGTCACGGTAGCCGGGATAGTAGTCAAGGCATAGTGAATACTGTGTCCCGTTCTTAATCTTGCGCTTACGCAAGGTAACTGTTTTGCATTTACTCATAATAATTATGTTTTAATTGGTTGTATACATTTTGGAGTTGTATCCATGTTTCCGATGGCAAAGGAACAACGTGAAATATCCGTGAATACCTCCACGATACATCATTTTGAAATAATTTTCGATAATCCCGATTTTTCACGGTTATTTGTTCCTTTCAGCCATGACACGCTCCACATCTGAGCGCAAAAGCAGGTTTTTCACACCCACCTTTATCTTTTCGATGTGCTTCACCTTGACGATATGGCAGATGTTGGCTGACGAAAGACCATAGATTTGCTGCACCTGCTCAACGGTATAGTAGCGTTCATCGTTCACAAGGTCAGTTCTGCGGAGTTCGTTCAAATGTGATTTGGAGTAATAGGTACGCCCGTACTCTCTTTTAGTGGGTATCTTATGGCGATAGGTGTAGGCACGGAGTGCGGTCGGCTTCATGCCGAACAGTTCCTCCACCTCCTCGGTCAGTAGCCAGTCGGTAATTTCGCTAATATCAACTGCCACACCGAAAAACTCGTCAATATGCTTCTTGCTGTAATAGTTCTTTCCTGCGATACGGCAGATGGGGATATGGTTACGCTTGGCGGAAGTGTAAAGCCATGACTGCTTTACCTTAAAAAGGGACATCACCTCCTCGCCCGAATAGAAGTCCAACACTTCTTCGCTTTCCTTTTCCCTTTTTTCTCTTTTGGCAGGTAAGGAAGATGAAGATGATTTCCTTGGTGTGGAGGTGTTGCCGGGCAGGATGCGGTGATAGGGATTGCCCTCCAACATCTGCTCGATGTCGGCTCTGCGGATGAATGCCATGCGGTTGCTGATGCGTGAGGCTTTCAGCTTGCCGATGGCTACAAGTTTGTAAATGTACTGTCGGGAACAGCCCATGAGGATGGCTGCTTTGGAAAAGGTGAGATACTCCTGATGCTGTATCTCCATCAAGGGTTGGGCGACTTTGAAGAGGTTGTTCTTCTGCATCACTCTGGCTCGTTTGGCTTCTGCCTGACAAGCCTCACTGCAATATCTTTGCATACCGCTTCGGGTTACAAAGGACTTGCCGCAAAAACTGCATTTTCTGGTTGCTTTCATACCGTTTTATCGTTTAATGGTTCATTTCTTCAATCCTATATCTCTGAAATGGTAAACGGATGTGAACGGAAGTCAACCATTGTCGCTTTTCTACACAGTGTGACTGTTTCCGCATATCGGGGCGGTTATTGTCGCTTGTCGTAAACGGTTGTAAACCCTTGTCAACTGTCTGCACGGTGTGACAAAAAACAAGCCCCGCAAATTCTCCACGTCAGAAATACGTCTCAAAAATATGTGGAAATTTGGGAAGCGACAAATGGCAACCGAAAAGTGTTAAATTTTAGAATATGCTGGTAATTAAAGATTTACACTCGGATATTTCTGATTAGTTTTGGTTGTTCTATGGTTATAAATACAATAATAAATGAAATCAATAAAATATTAAAAGAGGAATCATTTGATATTGTTCATTTTCTAGTTGGTGAATTTGCTTTTGCCTATTTTATTAAATCCTTTAAAAATAAAAAAATTATTTGCAATACAATACATGACTTACATCCTCACGAAAGGGGAAAATTAAGTCTTAAAGAATATTTAATAGATTTAATTATTAAACATGGAAACAAAATTTTTATTTCAAATACGCCTAACTTAACGACATCATCGAAAACGCAATATGAAGAATTAAAAAAAATCTTCCCTGAAAAGAATATAAAATTTACACATTTTCCCTCATTAGTTACAGATGAAATAAAAAAAGGAAAAGAACAGGTTCCTGAATTAAAAGATGTTTCAGACTATATTTTATTTTTTGGCAGAGTGGATAAATATAAAGGTGTCGATTTATTAATACAAGCATACAAACAATCATCAAAATTAAAACACACAAAACTTGTTATTGCAGGAAAAGGCATTGAATATGAGAACAATAATAATATTATAAGACTAAACAGATTTATTTCAAATAACGAGGTCGCTTCTTTATTTAAAAAATCAAAATTTGTAGTTTATCCTTATATCTCAGCTACAATGTCTGGTGTATTATCATTAGCATACTTTTTTAATAAAAGAGTTTTATTATCTGATGTTCCTTTCTTTTTAGAAAATAAAACCGAATGTTGTACATTTTTTAAGAATAAAGATATTATTGATTTACAAAATAAATTAGAGTTGCTTTATTTTATTGATGATCTGAATGATAACAAACAATGTTATGATTCAATTTATTCAAATAAAGTTTTGGCAGATGATTATTACAACTTTTATAAAAGTATAATAAATGAATAATATGTTTTTATATTCAATATACATTAGGACTTTAGGTAAAGGTGGTGAAAAGTATCGTCAACTTCTTCAATCTATAGACCAACAAACAATAAAGCCACAAGAAGTTGTTGTTGTACTTCCTAAAGGTTACAATCCTCCACAAGAAAGACTTGGATATGAACGATTTGAATATTCTGAAAAAGGGATGGTAAAACAGCGTATATACTCTATAAATAAAGCAGAAACGCCATATATTCTATTATTGGATGATGATGTTGAGTTTGAATCTAAATATGTTGAGAAAATTTTTAATACAATGATAAATGCTAAGGCTCAATGTTGTATTCCTATAATGTATGACGACTCTTTACATCCTTCTTTTTTACGACGCATTATTGAAAGTTTTATTGGAATATGTTCATATAAAAATACATACGATGATTTTTATATAAAAATCAACAGATGTGGAGGACTAATTTTAAATAAAGAATTAAAACAAGACATTCAATATTACAGTCAAAGTGGACATGGCTCAAACTGCTTTGCTGAAACCCAAGCATTGAAGAATATACATTTTGAAGATGAATTATGGCTTGAGAAGTCTGGCTATCCATTACCTGAAGATCAGGTTATGTTTTATAAGATTTATAAATCAGGATATAAGATTGCTGTTTGTAGGGATGCGTACTTTCGTCATCTAAATGCGGCATCAACAAATGACGGCAAAAGATACATAAAAATGGTAAAAGCTAAAGCTGGAAACTATTTAATTTTTTGGTATAAATTCATTTATAATAGTACAACAGGATTCAATAAATTATTAAGTGTCTTATCTATATGCCATCGTATGTTTTGGGAAGGGGTTGTTTGTATTGCTAAATATCACAATTTAAAAGTGTGCAAAAGTCTTTATTCTGGATTTAAATACGGACTTACATACATAAAACAGCATTAAAATACTAATTATGGCACAAAAGCATAACAATATAAAAAGAATTCTTCATAGAAGTATAGAAGAAATAAAAGCAAGTATGGATGTTGCAAAAGTAATCTCAATAAAGGCTGCATTAGTAACATTCAGGGCAAAAGTTGACATCCAGATAATGAACAGAAACGGATTTAAGGAGCCTAAAAATGTTAAGAACCGCCTAATGGAGAAGCATAAGATAATGCTTGACTTCTTGGAAGATAAATATAAGGACTATTGGGCAACATATAAGTTTACCAAGAACTTGCCGGAAAGTGACGAACGCTTAAGAAACAAGATATGGATATGCTGGTGGCAAGGACTTGACAATGCGCCAGAAATAGTTAAAGCCTGCGTAGGGTCAATAAAACGTTATGCCGGTGATTATGAAGTTATATGTATAACAGACGATAATTATAAGAATTATGTAAAGTTCCCTGACTGGATAGAAAGGAAATATAAAGATAAGATATTTTCACGAACTCATTATTCAGACCTGTTGCGTATGAATATTCTTGCAACGTATGGCGGTATATGGATTGACTCAACATTCTTCTGTACAGGTAAGAGCTTTGAAGATTATATGCAAATGCCTTTATGGTCGATTAAACGTCCGGACTATCTGCATTGCTCAATAGCCAGTGGATATTTCGCCGGATATTCATTAGGCTGCAGTTATCAAAACAGATGGATATTTAAAGTAATAAGAGACATACTTTTCAAATACTGGCAGGACAACGACAAGCTTGTAGATTATCTGTTAGTTGATTATGCCGTAGTACTCGCTCAAAAACACTACAAAGAAATTGCAGACATATTCAGTAAGATAGAGCCGAACAACACCTACTGCGATGAACTGTATAAGGTGTTAGGACAGCCTTATGACGAAAACATCTGGAAGAAAATAAGTAAAGATACTGTGTTATATAAACTTACATGGAAACAGAGCTTCGAAAAAGAAGTTGATGGCAAGAAAACTTTCTATGGTAAGCTGATTGACGGAACGTTAGTGTAATAATAAATTTACGTAAAAACACTAATCATAAAAGATGAAAGTACTTCTAATCGACGTATACAATTACAACAAAGGCGGAGCTGAAACAGTATGCTTCAATACGGGAAAGATGCTGGAAGAACATGGGCATGAGGTGGCTTACTTTACACTGAAGTGGGCAGACAATAATCCTTCGCCATACAGCAAGTATTTTCCTGAGTCGAAAGAGACAAGGCGCGGGCCACTGAAACAGGTGAAAAATATGATAAACTATTTTTATCATTTTGAGGCAGCACGCAAGATAGAACAGCTGATTGGGGACGAGAAGCCGGACATTGCACACATTCATCTGATGTGGGGACAGATAACGCCCTCGATATTTCCTGTGTTGAAAAAATATAATATACCGATATTGTTCACTGTTCATGATTATCGCATAGTATGCCCGGCATACACCTTCAGAAACGGTAAAGGACAGATATGTGAAGAGTGTAAAGGCAAGCACTTTTATAAATGCTTTACCAACACATGCTGTAAAGGCAGCAAGCTGATGAGCGCAGTGATGGCAGCAGAACAATATTTCAGGAACAGATATTTTAATCCTGCAAAATATATCGACGGCTTTATATATGTAAGCAACTTCGCAAAAGAGATTCAGGAGCGATATATGCCGGCAGTAAAGGCAAAGAAGAACATCACGCTGTATAATTTCTCTACGTCTATTGTTGAACACGCAAAAGAAATGCCTAAAGACAAATATTTTCTGTTCTTCGGACGCTTGTCGTATGAGAAAGGCGTAAAGACATTGCTTGAAGCATTTAAAGACATTAAGCAGTGCAAGCTGAAAGTGGTAGGCACGGGACCTAAAGAAGATGAGCTGAAAGAATATGCCAAGAACAACGGCATGCACAATGTGGAGTTTCTCGGATATAGGAGGGGTAAAGAACTTACAGATCTGGTAAGCAACGCATATTTCGTGGTCGTGCCGTCAGAATGGTATGAGAACAACCCGATGACTATAATAGAGGCTTACTCCGTTGGCACTCCTGTAATTGGAGCAAAGATAGGAGGAATACCCGAAATCGTGGTTGATGGAAAGACCGGATACCAGTTTGAGAGCGGAAACGTAAAGGCATTAAGCGAAATAATATTAAAAGCAGACGGCCTTAATGACGAAGGATATAAAGCTATAAGCGGAAATACAATAAAATTCGCTAACGAGAATCTAAGCAAAGAAAGCTATTGGAATAAGCTGATAGCATTCTATGACAGCTTTTTACGAAAGTGAAAAGTTAAAAGTGAAAAATCTAATTGCCAACGTAGTGCTTGCGACAAGAATCCACAAGACATATGGCTCTAACTCCTAGTCAACTTGTTGGCGATAACTACTTTAACTTCTTTAACTCCTAGTTATATTATTTTATTCTCTTCCCCCTAATCAACAGCCAAAGGGCGGAGAGGCACGAAAGAAGAATTATGCCGGCGTGTTGGGCTGATTCTTTTATATTGAGAAAAAACTTTGACATGGACTTTTGCTTATGACGAGGCAAAAGTAATGATTTATTTTTAATCCGGAAAATTTTATGAAAATTGTTGTTACCGGTACCCGTGGCATCCCTAATGTCATGGGCGGAGTGGAGACGCACTGTGAGGAACTGTTTCCGAGAATTGCAGCCATGGGCGAAGACGTAACGGTGATAAGGCGTAAAAGCTACGTCAGCGACGGCCTGAAAGAATGGAAAGGCGTAAAGCTGGTGGACATTGAGACACCGAAGAAGAAGTCGTTTGAAGCCATTATACATACGTACAGAGCCATAAACAAGGCGAAGAAACAGGGGGCAGACATACTGCACATACACGCCATAGGGCCGGCTCTGCTGGTGCCATACGCCAAGATGCTGGGTATGAAGGTGGTGTTTACGCATCATGGTCCTGACTACGACAGGGACAAATGGGGCAGGGCTGCCAAAGCGGTGCTGAAGCTGGGCGAGCGTATGGGGTGTATGTTTGCTGACGACGTAATAGTGATCAGCGACGTGATACGCAACCTGATTAAGGAGAAATACGGACGTACAAAGAACGTGCATCTGATATATAACGGCGTGTCGGAGCCTGAGGTGTGCGACTATCCCGAGTATTTTGAGGAACTGGGCATCAAGAAGGGACGCTACATATTGGGCATGTGCCGCTTTGTGCCGGAAAAGAACCTGCACCATCTGGTGGAAGCGTTCAGTAGAATTAAAAATGAAAAATTAAAAAGTAAAGACGGCGGCGACGATGACATAAAGCTGGTGCTGGCTGGTGACACGGACTTTGAGGACGACTACTCAAGGGGACTGAAAGAGATGGCGAGGAAGAACGGCGTGGTGCTGACGGGATTTGTGAAGGGCCGTAAGCTGCACTCGCTGCTGACCAACTGCATGTGCTACTGTCTGCCGTCGAGTCATGAGGGCCTGCCGATAGCGTTGCTTGAAGCCATGAGCTACGGCGTGAAGGTGATAGTGAGCGACATACCGGCAAACCTGGAGGTGGGCCTTGACAAAGATGACTACTTCCCGGTGGGCAACGTGGACGAGCTGGCGAAGAAACTGAAAGAGGTGATAAGCCGTGAGCCACAGCACATAGACTACGACATGACAAAGTATGACTGGGACAAGATAGCGAAGGAGGTAAGAGGGGTATATTGTAATTTGGAGTTAAAGTAGTTAGAGGAGTTATCGCTCACTAAGGTGAGCTAGGAGTTAGAGTCAAATGCTAACGTAGTGCTTGCGACAATAACCAACAAGGCTATTGTGCCGGCGGATCTGCGCTCCGCCGGAATTGAATATAAGGATTTATTTAATCCGATTACTTCCTATTTTGTTTTTAGGTAGTTAAAGTAGTTAGAGGAGTTATCGCCAACAAGTTGGCTAGGAGTTAAAGTCAAATGTTTTGTGGATTCTTATCATAAATTCGCGTAGTGCTTGCGACAATAACCAACAAGGCTATTGTGCCGGCGGATCTGCGCTCCGCCGGAATTGAATATAAGGATTTATTTAATCCGATTACTTCCTATTTTGTTT
>OMCA01001071.1_pt1 | contig 13740 bp, 12 predicted proteins | sample 1673621 | NCBI WGS metagenome assembly OMCA01 (sample SAMEA103958117, study PRJEB25191) | human gut metagenome | biome: human-associated habitat [ENVO:00009003]; feature: intestine environment [ENVO:2100002]; material: feces | place: Germany | collected 2013/2015
TCTTTTTCCTGAAGCTGAATAAATATATGATTATCTGGTTTTGTCCATGTATTTAATAAAATATTTGCATATATACAATCTTTAAATTCAATTTCTATTAATGTTTCTCCCCAAGAAAAATCATTACTTCCCACTAATTTCAAGTAATTATCACTAATTTTTTCAAAACAAAAATCTACCCACATTTTTTTCTCCAAAAATGAATTTATTTCTTGCATTTTTTCTAAAATCATAGTTATTAACTTTCTCCTTATTAATAAAGTTTTATGTGTGCTAGTCTTGCTCCTAAATCATCATATCCTATATTTTGAGGTTTTAATATTGATTGATGATAACAAACATTATTTGAACCAAGGTATTCCGTTCCAAAACCAATCTTTTGTCTTGAAACTCTATATATTATCTTTGCATCAGTATATTGTGGATTACCAGCATGTGCTCTTACAGTAATTTTATAATCACCTTCCATCCATACTTCTTTAAATCTACCATCTGGAACCTTATCTAATCCTTATCTTTCAAGTGCTTCATTCGAATAAGCTTCAGCACACTTGTTATGAACTAAAATTGAATGTTCACCTACATAATATGTATGATAACCTTCTACTTCAAAATTATATGTGATTTCTTCTTCATCAAGTTCTTCAATTTCTTTTCTAATTAAACTTGCAATACAATTATTATATATCAAAACAGAATCATTTTCAACTAAATCACAAGATTTAACCCATCCTAAATTTTTCACGTAAAACGGATGCTCTTCTGTACAAAATAATTTTTCTGTTGCACCACCTTCTAATTTGAATAGTAAATGCATCCATTTTTTAGTTTTATTTCTAAATAATTGGGTAACTTTCTTTAAGGTTTTATCTCCTGTTTCTTCATTAAATGCCCATACTTCATCACCAACTTTAATATCTTCAATTTTTTTATTTCCTAAAGAAGTCAAAATTAATGTTCCTGCAATAATTCCTCCAATAATAGCTCCACTTATAGCAGCTTTCAATCCTGCCATAAACATTCCTACTCCAAATGTCGAAGTAGCTGGAATGCACATCAGGACAATCGAAACAATGAACACAACAGCAAAGGCTATCCACTGAATTGCTTTTTTCCAATTTAGTGACCACCATGACTTATCTTTGAGTGGATCATATGTTGGATCTGGATAAAGCTCAGTATCTGTAAATATTGTACTTTCATTTTCTTCATAAGTGATACTATTATCAAGTGTTATAGCGTGTCTATCTAAAGCATTGACTTCACTTGGAGTAATATTTTCAATATTATCTGCATTTAAATATTGCATTAATATTAGTTCACACATAAAATAAGTCTTATGTCTAAATAAAAGGAAGAGATTATTTTCTCTTCCTATTTTTAATTCTTTTTGTATTATAAAATTCTATCCAATCTTCTACAATTGCTATATATTCTTCTAAATTTGTGATATAATTATTATACAAAGTCTCTTTTTTAAGAATACTATGATAACTTTCCATTGGAGAATCACCAAGCGGTGTTCCCTTGCGACTCATTGAAATTTGTATACCTACTGACTCGCATATGGCTTTGTAACTAAAAGACGTATATTGGAAACCCTGATCACTGTGAATGATTAGTCCATATACGTCTTTATTTTTAGCTATAGCTTCATTTAATGTATCAATAACTAATTGATTATCATTAAATTTAGAAATTCTATATGCTACTACTTTTCGATCAAATAAATCTAATATTGTAGATAAATATGCACGTTTATTATTAAATATAAGATAAGTTATATCAGTTACCCATACTTTATTAGGAGAATCGACATCGAAATTCCTATTAAGTAAATTGGGCTTGATATTTTCTTCAATCCGCTTATATGTATGTGGATGTATTTTCTTTATATATTCTGCCCTTAAATTATATTTATTCATAATTTGTAATACCTTTTTATAATTAAATAATCATAATAATCTTTATCTTCAACGTTTCTATATTTATATATGTTCTAGTAGAGATTTCCAACACTTCGCACATACTTTTTAAACTATATAAACTTAAATAAAGATTAATAAAAATTATTTTTTCTTTCGTTGTGCTTTTATGAAGGTCAGGAATTTTTTTAATATTTCATATCTTTCCTTATAATTAATTTCAAATTCTTTAGGACGACCTAATGAGTTTGTTTTTTTATTTTTAAAAACATTAATTCCTTTATTCGTCCTATAAATCCATGTTTTAATTGGAATTTTATACTCATTAGCTAGAGAAGTGAATCCACCTTGGCCAGAATAATATTTTTCCAAAACTTCTTGTATAAACTCAACTGTATAATTATTGTGTTTAATTCCTTTTCTTGCCATAAAAAAACCTCCTTACGATATCATTATATCATAAGGAGATATAGTCTTATTTTATGTGTGAACTAAATGGGGTTCACTTCAAATCGTTAAATTTCAGAAGACTTTTTGACCGAGGTTAATGTGTGTATACTACGTAATGTTGCATATTTAAGAAACATTTGGGTAAATGTTGCATGATTAATAGTTTTCAATGTAAATGTTGCATGTAGACAAAAAGACTCTTGTATCAATTCTCATCGGTACAAAAGCCTTTATTCTAATACTAGTTATATTAAAGTAATCAAATATTCCATTTGTGATTTATCAAATGTATTCAATGCATAACTAAAGTCTAGCAAATCCACATCACACTCAAATTCATTGCCTAAGTATTTTTTAACGTTTGTGATTATTTCATTTTTTTCATTATTAATTAACGATTCATTTAAAATGACAACAAAATCTAAATCACTTTTTTCTGTATTATTTCCTTTTGCGAATGAACCAAACAAATATAATTTTTCTATATAATATTTAGTAACTAATTCTTCCTTAAGATATTTAATTTTTTGTATTACTTCATCCTTTGATAATAAACATGGTTTCTTATCTTTTTTTACTGACTCAATATCGTAAAATATTCTAATTAAACTTGATAAATCATTGTTTTTAACTGCTTCTCTATAATCATTATGACAATATTCATAAGGCATTAAAAACCATCTACCTTTCTTTAGCATTATATAATTAGATATTAAAAACGCAAACTCTAAATTATTTTTTTCTACGTTATTAATAATAAACAAATGAAGCAAAGCAGCCAATGAGTGAGGTGCAACATCAATATTTTTATAGTATAATTCTATTAGTTTATTTACAACAGCACTATCAATCAATTTATTAGATAATAAAAAATAAGCTTTAATAAGTAGTTCCTTTGTAAAAGACTGATTTATGTTATTAAAAATATAATTTGTACTGTCACAAATATTTTTAATTAATAATTCAATGTTTGCAGTATAATTATCAAAATCATAATAAATTTTTTTTACATATTCATATATAACATAATCATTACGAAATTTAGTAATAAAATAAATCAATTTAATTATTTCTTTGATTTTATTCATAAAAATACTAATTACACATCAATAAAAATATTTTCACAAATAATATCAAACATTAGATCCCCATACTGATTTTTAATAATAATATGTATTAAATCATTTTCTCTCATTAATTCAAAAGAGTCAATTTCAATATGAGCATTAATAATATTATCCTTTTTACATGATGTTAAGGCTTTCTCAATATTAATGTTTAAAGTATGACAATTTTCAAATCCTATAATTACATTTTCTTTATCACTAATCTCCTCATTATCCCAAAAATAATAAACTTTTATTTTCACATTAAAATTATCATAAAAATACACTTCATCAATAATAGATTCAAAAAAATCATATTTTTCAAGTATTTCATTAAAATCGTTTATTCTCATAAAATCCTCCATTTATTTCTATTTAACATAATTCGTTCAACTTAATTTTTATAACCTTTTCTTAATTTCATCTGCCATCAACATTAAGTTATACCAAATTTTATTCTCTTTGATTTCATCCAATGTCCATAGCGGCCCACCATCAATATTAAGGACTTGCTCCCTTAATAATATTGATTTTTCAAACACATATTGATCAATAAATTTATTTTTCAATAAATCAATCAAGGTATTTTTATGTAGATAACAAGTTACATATGTAATAAATTCTTCAAAAACCAAATATTCAATCTCTTCATCACTTTTTTTCAAAATAAAAGTTCCAAACACATTAAATGTTTCCTTAAAAAGATCAAAACGTTCTAAAATAGTCACATTCATATTATACTCCTATCATTCTAATTATTTTTGCCTTTTCTCCTATTCCAGCAATATAATCACTTCCAACAACTTTAATTATACCATTTTTGCCACAGGATATTTTATAATAACTACCCATATGTCTTCCACCACCTGGATGATATGCTATCATCTTGTCGCCATTTGTAAATTTCCATCCGTTACTCTTAGTTCCATATGTACCTTTTGTCCAAGTATCACCTAAAATTTCTCCTACTTCATCCGCAGATTTCCCCCATAAACTTGTTGGATCATCTACAATTTCTTGAAATGCGCACTTATTATGTACTAATAATGAATTCTCACCTACATAATATGTGTGATAGTCTGCAACTTCAAAGTTATATGTAGTTTCTTCTACTTCTAATTCTTCAATTTCTTTTCTAATTAAACTTGCTGTACAATCATTATACATTAAAACTGAATCATTTTCAAGTAAATCAATTGATTTTACCCATCCTAAATTATTCACATAGAACGGGTGACCTTCTGTACAAACTAATTTCTCAGTTGTACCATCTTCTAATTCAAATAACAAATGAATCCATTTTTCAGTTTTATTTCTTAATAAATCAACAACTTTTTTAAGTGATTTTTCTCCAGTTTCTTCATCGTATGCCCATACTTCATCACCCACTTTGATATCTTCAATTTTCTTATTGCCTAATGATGTTAAAACTAATGTTCCAGCTATAAAACATTGACCTGGTGCTGAACATCTCGAACTTGCTGCCTTTGACAATAAACTCACGGCTTGGCTCGCACAGAACATTAATGCACCAGTTGTGAAACCATTTATAAACCCTTCAATTGCTCCTTTTACTAATCCTTCCATAAAACTATTGCCATTAACCGCATTTATTATTCCACCAATGATACCGCCAATGATAGCTCCACTTATTGCAGCTTTCAGTCCTGCCATAAACATTCCTACTCCAAATGCTGAAGTTGCTGGAATACACATTAAAACTATCGAGACTATAAAGACGACAGCAAATGCTATCCACTGAATTGCTTTTTTCCAATTTAGTGACCACCATGACTTATCTTTGAGTGGATCATATGTTGGATCTGGATAAAGCTCAGTATCTGTAAATATTGTATTAGCATTTTCTTCATAAGTGATACTATTATCAAGTGTAATTGCATGTCTATCTAATGCATTCACTTCACTTGGACTAACATTTTCAATATTATCAGCATTTAAATATTGCATTAATACTGGTGAATAATATCTACCATTTACAAAATATAAACCAGTTTCTAAATCTAAATAATGTGATTTCCATCTAAACGGATTGTTATGTAATACAAATCTATCTCTTGCTCCATTTGTAGTATCACTATCAATTGATAATTCTATTACTTGACAGTTTCCCCAAGCATCATAAACATATTCACCTATTGCTTTTCCTTGATACATAATTTTACTTACATTACCTAATGGATCTTTTATAAATGTAAAATTACATCCATCATATCTTAACCCAGCAATTCCTTCAACATCATAGAAATATCTAATTGATTGTTCAGCTGAATTATCAGAATAGTTCCAATCTTCCCCTAAAATTCTACTACCATCTAAATAATATTTTACATATTGGGTTCTTGTTGATGAAGTTTTAATTCTCTTTCTATATCTTACACCTTGATAATTATAGTAGTAATCACATTTTTTTACATAATCAGTAGTTGAATAATAATTATTACTTACTGTACCAATATAGTATGATTCAAGCAAATTTCGTGAATTATATCCAATTGTTCCTAATGTATCTTTTATAATATTTCCATAATTATCATAACTAATTGGATAATCAATACCCCATAAGGAAACGTTAGTTTTTCTACCATTTTGATATGTAAATTTTTTATAGACATTTCCGTTATTTAAAACTTTTCTTAAATTACCAGAATTTTTATAATAATCATATTCTATATTTAAAGTTTCTGAACCATCGTCAGTTCTTGTTTCTTTAATTAACCTGTCAAAAGCATCATATTCATAATTAATGATTCTTGATACATAGTTTGCTGTACTACATAATTTTTCATCAGTTGGATTTTCAATAAACCTCTTTCCAGATGAAGTCACTTTAGTAAGATTATTTTTGCTATCATATGTATTACTAAAAGTTAATGTAGCGTCATCATTTCCATTATCATCTTTTGAATTAACAATATAATCTAATTTAGATACGATTGTTTTTCCTGTTTCATATGTAACATTTTTATCAATATTAATTTTATTATTATATGCTAAAAACTTCTTATGTTCTATTTCTTCACTAGATTTTTTTGACAAACGACCAAGTTCATCATATGAATACTTGAAATTAAAGTCTTGATAAATTTCTTCTAAATCATTTGAATTTTCTCCATCCATTTTCACATATTTAGTTCTTCTAATTCTTGGTTCACTAAATTTAGGCTTTTCACCATCATATTCTGAATCTTCTTTTACTACTTGTGACATAATATACTCATCTTCTTTTTTGAAATAATATTGAGTATCACCAGTACCTACTTGACGCACTTGCATTTCTTTATTATCTGTATTATTACTTACTACTCTATATCCACTAGGTCTATTTTCATCATCGTAAATATAATTATAAGTCACTTGCTCATATGGATCGACAATTTGATTAACCTTTGATACGGACTCACTCTCATTAACTGTTTGATAATCAAATGTGATGGTTGTACCTATATCTGTTGATTTCTTTTTATTAGTTTGTGATAAAATTCTACCGTAACCATCAATCTTAGTTATATTTTCATATGGTACATTTACAATTTTATCATTAACAACTGTTTCCTTATTATATGTTTTATCTATTAGAATATCATAGTCACTACCCTTTTGAACACTCTTTTCTAATATTAAACGGCCGTTTTCATAATACTTTAACGGTTCGCCAAAAACATTATATATAAAACCATAAGTCCTATTACTTAAATCACTTACACTTTTAATTCTACCATATTCATCATATAATAATGTATTTTTATACTCAATAGATGAATCTGAATTATTCAAATTTGAAACTGCAGTAATTCTTTCGTTATATTCATCATATGTAAACTTCTCTTTAGAACTTCCTTCCAATGTATAATTTGTAGTAAAATGCGGTTCATTATAATAGAATTCTTTCTTCACCCCATTTTGAATACAACCTTTAGGATTTTCTCTTAGTTTTTCTTCAACAGTTCCATAATCATATGTTGTTGTTAAATATTCTTTATCAGTCGCATCATCATTATAAACACTAGTAGATGTTACATTACCATAACTATCATAATAATATGCTGTAACCACAGAATACTCATCTTTTTTTGCTCTTGGAGTACCATTGGCATTTTGCCATTCATATGTTTTTGTAGCTTTACTTTCTTCTATTCTTTTATTTTTTTCGTCCATTAACTGAATAGCAACTTTTGTTTCATAATAGTACTTTGTTGATGATTCTTTATGAAATCTAACTTGTGTCTCAGTAACACTCCATTGCTCTTCTGCAGTTCTATTAGATGAATATGTAAAATAATTAGGAATTCCATCATTATTAATTGATAATGTAATATTGTCAGAACCTTTTACAATTTTTACACTACTTACAGACTTAACTTTAGTTCCACTACAGTATACTAGATCAAATATAGCTTGTCCTTTTTGTTGTTTATAATATAAACTTTTATAAGTAGCAAATATATCACTATCTGTTAAGAAAAAATCTGATGAAATTTCTGGGTCATCCTCTACACCATTTTCTGTATATATAATATTTGTTGCTTCTTTTAAATCAATTATTAAAGAACCACTAATGAATTTAGTTGTAGAATTATTTCCAATTGCTATTCTAACATCTGACAAATATACTATTTGAGAAATAGCTAAACCAGTAAAATTGATTCTAACATCAGTAATTTTTTCTTGATTTTCTCCCAAAAATACAGGAATAGTAACATATTGCCATGCTCCTGCTATCGTTTTATCAATAAATGTTTTACCATATTCTTTGGTAACTCCATTTTTCGTCATTTCAACGATTGCATATGCATCACTATTAATATCTTTGCTAGTCCTTACCCAAAATGAAACCACAAAATTTTCTGTATATTCATTTTTCTTTTCTTTCTTATTTTCATACTTTTTGAAAATATCAATGAACTCAGATAGATTAGTTGTAATATATTGATGAGAACTTGAAAGTTGTGTTGCAGCTTGTCCATTAATCATATAACTTGATGCCCCTGCACTTGATAATCGCCAACCACCAGTTTTGAATAATGTCTTGCAATTATTACCTGATCCTACTTCTAATATACTGGATGTAAATCCTTTAGTATTAAAGTAATATCGAGTTGTAATACCTTTTTCGTTGGTTACATCTGTATGGTTTGTTAAATAACTAATTGTAGTTTTATTTTTTACATACTCAGATATCATCTTCAACTCATAACCCTTAACTTTTTTTCCAGTTCCAACTAAATAATGTCCTTCACCTATGTATTCATTATCTCCTGTAAATAATTCAGCTCCTAATTCTTCTGTAATAAGTTGCTTTTGCATTGCTCCTTCCTTAATTGTGATGATTTTAGGATTGCTAGAAATTAAATTACTTTCAAAATATAATGCTCTTAAACTTTCAGAATCTATTGCATAAGCTAGAACAGCTATTAAATCATATTTAAAATACATCATATCTTTAGATGAACTACCATTATTTTTAATAATTTTTTCTAACTTATTTGAACTATTATAATTATACTGCAAACTAATATTATATGTATCAGCAGACATGCTTTTTAAATTTCCATTACTATAATATGTAAAATTAATTTTTCTTCCTGTCTTTCTAGAATCATAAATAGATACTAAATTCTCACCACTATAAGTTATTATTTTGTTAATATTAGCATTTACGCTAGAAATAATATTAGTTATTCTTCCTTGTAAATCAAATTTAATGGTACTATTATTTCCATCATAGATTTCTGAATATCTATTTTCTCCTGTTACTAATCTCAAACCGCTACCACTAGCGTCATAATAAACATTTCTTGTATCACCATATGTATTATTATCTTTATATTTTCTAAATCTATGGATGTTCCAATTAGAATCTATATAGACATAATCTCCTTCCTCAAATTCCTCTAAATTATAGGAAGAATTATATGGAAAAACATATTGCTGAATATTTAGTTTCCAACCATTTCCTAATCCTATTTTTAGATTTCCAAAATCAGTATTTTTCATTTTTGAATTATATATTAGAGATGTAGAAATTTGAAAGTTATTTGCTCCAATTGATAAACCAGGACATTCAAACAATAATCTTCCTGTATTTAAATTTAAGTTTGCCAAACCAAGCCCACAACTAAAATCTAGTTGGGTTTGATTAATTTTACTTTTATCCATAATTACTTTCTCCCTTCATTGTTATTTAAATTGTTCTAATACTTTTTTTACTACATCACTATCTTTTAATAATTTCATTGTATTTTCACCATTGCATAAAACTCTTCTATTTCCTCTGCCACTGATAAATACAATTTCACCTTCTTTAGATTCACAAATAGCTTGTTCAATTGCTTCTTCTCTATTAACAATAATAGTTGATGGTACTTTTCCATCCAAATAAGATTCTAACTCTTTGCAAATATCAAGTGCATTTTCTTTACCACTATCACTTTCTGTTATATAAACATAATCAACTACATCTTTTAATAGGTTCATTGCATATTTTCTAACTTCTTTTCTTTGTAAAGCAAATTCTTCAGTTTTAAATCTTGCATCCCAATGCTTATAACCATGTCCCATTGATCCAATAACTACTTTAATTTTATCAACTTTTCCTTGTTCTTTTAGCATTTTTAAACAATCTAACATTGCAGGTAAATGTGCATCTACAACAATTAATTTTCCATTTTCTCTAAATACTTCAGCTCTTCCTGGAATCACAATATTATTTAATGTTTGCTCAAATTTTCTAACATCAAAAACATCTAAAGCTTCTAATGTTGTGACAGCAGTTAAAATATTTAAAGCATTATATGACATCATTAAATTTGTATCAATTTTATTAATTGCACCATTCAAGTTAAATTCTAATTTCATACCTATAATGTCTGTATTTAATCCTGTTAATAAGCAAGTTACTTTTTCTTTTTCTAATCCTTTTAATGTAGCAACATAATTACTAGCACATATAAATTTTGGATATTTATTAGTTTTTAATAATTCATCAAGTAATTCTTTATCATAATCTTGAAACCCAATAACACATTTACAATAGTCTTCAACATCCTTAAAGAATGATTTTTTTAATTCTACATATTGTTTTTCTGAATATTGCTCCAAATTATGTTTAGGATTCAAGTTTGTTAAAACTCTAATATCAAATGGTACATCTTTTAAAAATCCTTTTGCTAATGTACTTTCATTAACTTCCAATACTAAATAATCTGCTCCATATGCTTCAACTTCTTCAATAATGCTAATTAATGCTGCTTCGTCTCTAACCGCTACTTCATATGCTTCATTTTTCTTTAAATAACTAGCTGGCGAATCAACCATTACACTTGAATATAATGTTGATTTATATCCTAAATCTTTTAAAATTTGTTCTTGGACTTCTCCATAATAACGATATCTACATCCACCACCGGCTTGTATTAGGACGTTCGCTCCCATATCTAGAGATTCGATGAAGTTACCAAGTGTGTATTTAAAGGGTAGGCAAGCATCGCTAGGAGAGTATTTGCTACCTAATTCTATCGTTTTCTTTGTTATTTCGGGAGAATTAATTATTTTACAATTGGTTGTATGCTTAAATAAAAAATTTAGGGGAATGTTATAGTCTCCAAGTTTTGGAAAACTTATTATTGTTTTGCTCATATTTTCACCTTCACTATATCAAAGAATGCTTCTAGTCTTGTAATTAGACCTGTATTGCTTTCATTTTCTAAAATTAATTTTAAAAGAGGTTTGTTAACTTTTCTTTTTACGAGTTCATTGGTTAAGGAATCTGGTCCGCATGGAAAACAGGAAAGAAGGATGATACCATCAACTCTACTATTATAGTATGAAATTCCCGCTAGGAGTTTTTTACTATGAGTCCAGTGAACAGTTTTAGAAATTTTACTACATTCTATATCAACCAATTCTTCTGGTAAAATATTGCTATAAATAATTTCAAAACCATTATCCTTTATGATTTTTTTAATTTCTTTCGTTAAAATATTTTCATATAAAATATATGGATGACCAGCTAGTAATATTTTTTTAGAAGGAGATTTTAGTTTTTCTGTTTGAGCTAAGAAATTTTTTTCTCTGATTTTTTTATCTTTATCTAGAGCCTTTAAATAGGCAGTGACTGTTGCTATTACGGAATAACCTAGTTGTTTTCCAATATTTATATAGGCTTTCATTTCTGTTTTATGTTTTTGTAAGTCTATATTGCTAGTGATAAGGGGAACTTCTGGAAAAAGGTTATGAATTAAGTCATATAAAGCATTAAAGTTTGTACAGACTTGTTCATGTTCTTTTATTGAAAAAAGACGTGGAATAAAAATAGCATTACATTTATCTTTTAATTCCATAACCTCGCCAATAAATATTTTTAAAGATAGGCAAGTTTCATCGGGAGCCATGCTAGTTCCTTTTTTTATGGTTTCTTTAGTTACTTCTTTATTAGTAATTGTTTTGACTCCTAAATTTTCAAAAAAACTCATCCAAAGTACTTCATCATAATAGTATAAAAGACCTTTAATTATTCCAACTTTCATATTGCCTCCTAGTTAAAAATTATGTTTTTTCTATCAAATAATTCTTATATTTATTCGACATTATATATAAATTTAGTTATTTTTAGCGAAAAAAACGAGAAAAATTGCTTAAAAGTAGTGAAATAGCTAGAAAATATGTTATAATTTTATTATTGAAAGGAAGAGTTAATATGGCTAATACAAAGAAAAAAAGTACAAATGCAAGTAGTAATACTGCAAGTAAGAAAAATAATACACCAAAGAAAGATACTACTAAAAAGAAGACAACAAATACAGGTGCTAAAAAGAGTAGTACTGTAAAAAAGACAACTGCTACTGCAAAGAAGACTAATACATCAAAGAAGGCTACTGCTACTAAAAATGCAAATGTAGTTTCTAAGAAGAAAGTTCCAGTAGAAAATAAGGAAAAGGCAATAGAAAAAAAAGTAGAAAAAAAGGTTGTTCAAGTTGAAGAAGTAAAAACAGTAGATGACTCTAAAGATAATGCTACATCAGTTAATAAAAATAATGATAGTACAAATAGAATGACTATTGTCGTTGTTATTTGTTTAGTAGTAGCAATCATTATTAGTATGGTTGTAACTTCTTCTAGTGGAAGTTATAATAAAGGAAATGGAAGCTCATCTTCAGCTAGTAGTGTTGAAGAAGAAAGTAATAGTATTAAAGATAGTGAAAAAGCTGATTTAACATCTATTGGAATTGATCAATACTTAGAATTACTTAAGGGAAGTGAAGCTTCAGTTATTTATATCGGAAGACCTACATGTTCTCACTGCGTAATTCAAAAACCAATTATGGAACATTTAGTATATAAATATGGTGTAAAAGTTAATTATTTAAATACTGATGATTTAGATGATGATGGTATTTCTAAATTACAATCTTCTAATGAATACTTTAGTGAAGGTTGGGGTACACCATTAACACTTGTTGTAAAAGATGGCGATGTTAAAGATAAAGCGTCAGGTGAAACGAGTATTGCTGATTTAGTATCAATGTTTGAAAAATATGATTTAATAAAGAAATAGAGGTGGCTATATGGAGGAAGAAAGATTAAATGTTTATCAACATGTAGCTAGATTTAAAAATAAATATCCTTTAACTATAGGATGGAGATATAGAAAAAATGCGAGCATAGTAGAGAAACATCTTAATCCTGGTGAATATGTTGTTTATGCTTTTATAGCACAAAAAAATAATAACCCGTTTAATATATTTGGTAGTGCTGTAGTAGCGCTTACTAATGAAAGAATATTGATAGGTAGAAAAAGAGTAGTATTTGGATATTTTCTTGACTCCATTACACCCGATTTATTTAATGATTTAAAAATATTGGGTGGAATTATTTGGGGAAAAGTAATAATTGATACAGTTAAAGAATTAGTTATTTTATCTGATATATCTAATGATGCGTTACCTGAGATATATTCAAAAATATCTGATTACATGATGAAAATGAAGCAAAGGTTTTCTACTAGCGATAATTGTAATCATAGTGAAAACATGGAGTAATCCATGTTTTTTTAATACTTATTTTACTTGCTAAAAATGATTGTTTTTCTTATAATTATAATAGGTGGTTGTATGAAAAAAGTAGGACAGTTGGTCACAATATTATTATTGTTATGTGTTATTTATCAGTTAGCAGTAATGTTTTTTCTAAAAGAATATCATTATAAATATACTTATACAGTAAATAATGAAGAGTATAAA
>OMCA01001079.1_pt1 | contig 13653 bp, 7 predicted proteins | sample 1673621 | NCBI WGS metagenome assembly OMCA01 (sample SAMEA103958117, study PRJEB25191) | human gut metagenome | biome: human-associated habitat [ENVO:00009003]; feature: intestine environment [ENVO:2100002]; material: feces | place: Germany | collected 2013/2015
TGGTAGGATTTATTTCACATAACCTTTTAATAAGTGGTAATTCCAGGTTGTCCGCAGGTATTTCTATCGGGAAATTCCAATTTTCCAGAATGCCGGATTCTGATTGATGGTCTTCATATATATGGAGATAATAATGAGTGAAATGAGAATTGCACTGATAACTATGGGTAGTGAATGATGGCACCAGATATAGATGATGTGGTTTTAGTTCCTGTATTCCGTCGGGAAATATTATTTGGGCAGTTCCTTCCATTATATAATAGAGTCTGGTAAAAGGGCTGCTTACGTTTTTCCAGTTCCAGTCTGCATTGTGAATGGCTAGTCCTACATTTAATATAAGTAAATGTAATTGGTCGATTGATTGTGTCATATTCCTTAAGGTATTAGAATGAAAGATTCAGTTTCGTACAAAGTAAGCAAAAGTATATATATAATCCAATGGGAAATCGATATTTTCATATCAAATCACCTGTTTTGGTATTCGTTTTTGAATTATCTCAGGTAAAAGTCGATATTGTCCTACATAATGGCGCATTTGGATAATATAAATTGGTTTCAACTCTGTATATTTGCACTATTGATAATTGAAAAATATATAAAGCAATTATACTATGAAAGCAAAACATTTTCTTTTGGCTTCGGCTTTGTTGCTTTGGGCGGGAGTTTTGGAGGCTCAGACTTACCAGGTACCTGTTTCAGAGAAAAATGAAAAAATGCAGGAAGGAGAGTTCGAACCTACTTGGGAATCATTGCAGAACTATAAAGTTCCTGAATGGTTTAGAAATGCCAAATTTGGTATTTGGGCACATTGGGGACCGCAATGTGTGGAAGGGTCCGGCGACTGGATGGCGCGTTCTCTCTATTTGGAAGGTTCGCGCGAGTATAAGCACCATGTGGAACATTATGGCCATCCCTCTGAAGTGGGCTTCAAGGATATATTGCCTTTGTTTAAAGCCGAGAAATGGGATCCGGACAAATTGGTTTCCTTTTATAAGAAGATTGGTGCCCAGTATTTCTTCGCTTTAGGTAATCACCATGATAATTATGATTTATGGGATAGCCAATATCAGGAATGGAATTCCGTGAATATAGGTCCTAAGAAGGATATATTGGCGGGCTGGGCTGAAGCTGCAAAGAAAAACGGTCTTCCATTTGGTATCAGTTTTCATGCGGATCATGCGTGGAGCTGGTATGAATCGGCTCAACGATACGACCGTCATGGCGAGAAGGCAGGTGTACCCTATGATGGATGTTTGACTAAAGAAGATGGTAAGGGTAAGTGGTGGGAAGGCTACGATCCTCAAAAACTTTATGCACAGAATCACCCGTTAAGCGCTGGAAGTTGGGCTGACGGTATGATTCACCGTCAATGGGCATGGGGAAATGGTGTTTGTATTCCTACTCAAGAATATGTGACAAACTTTTATGATCGTACAATTGATGCAATAAACCGTTATAATCCTGATTTGATTTATTTTGATGTGACTGGTGTACCGTTTTATCCTATCAGTGATGCGGGTTTGAAGATTGCCGCACATTTTTATAATCACAACATGGTTGCTCGTAAGGGGGATTTCAGTGCTGTTATGTTTGGTAAAATTCTTACCGATGAGCAACGTAAAGCTTTGGTATGGGATGTGGAAAGGGGATCTCCCAATAGTATTTATGAAGAGCCATGGCAGACTTGTTCTTGTTTAGGCGGTTGGCATTATGATACCAGATTGGCGGAGAACGGTTGGTATAAGAGTGCTTCCGATGTAGTGAAACTATTAGTGGATGTGATCAGTAAGAACGGGAATTTGTTGCTTAGTGTTCCTCTTCGGGCTGACGGAACTTTTGATGAAAAGGAAGAAGCCATTTTAAATGAATTTGGTGACTGGATGAGTATGAATAAAGAGGCTATTTATGATACACGTCCGTGGAAAGTCTTCGGAGAAGGTCCGATAGCCAATGCTGATATCAAGATTAATGCTCAAGGTTTCAATGAAGGTGCTTACACTAAAGCCACTGCATCTGAAATCCGTTTTACTCAAACCAAGAAATATCTCTATGCTACAGTCCTTGCATGGCCGGAAGAAAAGCAAGTTGTCATTCAATCGCTGGCAACGGGAAGTGAGTTGTACCCTGATAAAATTACTAAAATTGAGTTGTTAGGTTATGGAAAGGTCTTTTTTACTCGTACAGCGCAAGGAGTTGTTATTGATATGCCTGATGTACAGTTGAATAAGATTGCTCCCGTATTTAAGATAAAGAAGTGAATATAGCATAAAGTAGGTTTATTTATCGGCTTTTTTAGGTCGGTAAGCCCTTGTTATGTCTTGAAAATTAACCCAATAATCAATAGAATAATGAAAAACAGATTAGAATGTATGCAGTCAATAAGATTCTTGGCGGTCTTGTTGATGTGTTGCCTGAGCTATACTACTTGGGCACAGACACAGAGTAATGTCAATGGTTTGGTTACTGATTTTTCCGGTGAGCCGTTAATTGGGGTCAGTATCTTGGTTAAAGGTACTTCCAATGGAACTGTTACTGATTTGGATGGCAAATTTTCTCTGTCTGCTGAAATGGGAAACATGCTCCAGATAAGTTATGTAGGTTATATTTCGCAAGAAGTAAAGGTGGAAAGTGACAAGTTACTTCGTATTATAATGGAAGAAGATACAAAAAAGTTGGAAGAAGTAGTTGTGATTGGATATGGAACACAGAAAAAGGTGAATTTAACGGGAGCCGTAGCTGCTGTTTCAGCTGAAGACTTGGCTAGTAAACCTGTTATGAGTACTGCTCAAGCACTGGCAGGTTTGGCTCCAGGTTTAAGTGTATTGCAAACTTCAGGTCGTCCCGGACAAGGAGCAACTGTTAAAATTCGTGGAACTGGTACATTTTCAAAAGCTGGAACAGATCCATTGGTCTTGATTGATGGTTTATCAGGTAACATTGATGATGTAGATCCTAATGATATTCAGAGCATTTCTTTTTTGAAAGATGCAGCTTCTGCTTCTATTTATGGTAATCGTGCTGCTAATGGGGTTATCTTGATTGAAACAAAGAAGGGTGCACAAGGTAAAACGACTATTACATATAGTAATTCTTTTGGTTGGCAACAGCCTACGGAATTGCCTGATTTTTTACCATCATGGGAATATGCGGAATATTATAATATGGCTATGCGGAATATGGGTAAGCAGGAAGCTTATTTACCTGAACAGATTCAAAAGTATAGAGATGGATCTGATCCGGATAATTATCCGAATGTAAATCACTTAAAATGGCTGTTGGAATCCGGTTCTGGTTTTCAACACCAACATAATCTTAGCATACAAGGAGGAAATGCTACGACGAGTTATAATTTATCAGTAGGTTATAGAAATCAGGAAGGAATGACGGCAAAAACGTCTAATGAAAGAATGACTGCACTGTTTACTATGAAAAGTGAAATCGCCAAAGGGCTGATGCTTAATTTGAATATTAATGCTTATAATAATAAATATAATGCTCCTAATGGCGAACCACAAAGTATTGATGGAATGATAGGATATGCTGTTCGTCAGGGACCTATTTATGCCGGGCAAAAGTCGGATGGAAGTTTTGGATATCAGGATAATTATAGTCCGGAAGCGTGGTTGGCGAGTGAATCTTTTGTGCAGAATGTGAGTAGAAATATAAGTGCTTCCGGACAATTGACATGGAATACTCCTGTAGACGGACTTTCTTTTATAGGCAAAGTAGGGATGAATTACTGGACTAAATATGATAAAGCCTACCGGGCTGATACTTATTTTGATGATAGTAAGACAGTGGGACCCGCTACTTTAAATGTATGGACTGCAAATAATACGTATACTACTTTTGAAGCATTAGCTACTTATGAAAAACAAATTAAAAATCATACCTTTAAGTTATTGGCGGGTACTTCTGTGGAACAATCTAATAATAAAGGTTTGGAAGGTTATAGAAATACGTTTCCTAATAATTATTTGTATGAATTAGGTTCTGGAGATAAATCAACAGCTACTAATGATAGTTCATTGGAAGAATATGCGTTGCTTTCTTTTTTCGGGCGTATAAATTATGCATGGAAAGATCGTTATTTATTAGAGGTTAATTTGCGCTATGATGGATCGTCACGTTTTGCGGACGGTCATCGTTGGGGACTTTTCCCCTCAGTTTCTGCAGGGTGGAGAATCTCTGAGGAGGACTTTTGGAAGAATGCGGCAGTTTCAGCTGTAGTTGATAATTTGAAATTGCGTGCTTCCTATGGTGTACTTGGTAATCAAAATATAGGTGTTTATCCTTACCAACAGATTTATGAACTTGGACATGATTATCCTTTTGGAAATCCGGCAACTCTTCAGTCTGGGGCTTACATGAAAACCTATAATAATCCGGAAATTACTTGGGAAAAGACGGCTATAACGGATATTGGTTTAGATTTTAGTTTATTGAATGGACGTTTTAGTGGAACATTGGATTATTTTTATAAATATACTTCGGACATTTTAGCACCTGTTGAGGTGTCTAGTATTATGGGACGTGAAGTCGGACAATCTAATGTTGGAGCTGTTTCGAACGAAGGAATTGAAGTAAATCTGACTTATAACGGACAAATAGGACGTGATTTCCGGTTTAGTATTTCTCCTAATTTTACATGGGTAAAAAATGCAGTTGAGAAATTGGCGAACGGAGCTACCGAAGAAATTAATAATAACAGAATTGTAGGGCAACCGATAGGTATTATATATGGGTATGAAACTGATGGACTGTTTGTAGACCAGGCGGAAGTAGATGCGGCTACCGAACAATTGGTAAGTAAGTCAGGACTGAAACCTGGTTATGTGAAATACAAAGATATTAGTGGTCCCGACGGGGTTCCCGATGGTAAGGTAGATGCGCAATATGATCGTACCGTATTGGGAAGTACTACCCCGAAGTTTTATTATGGTTTGAATCTTTCCACTTCTTATAAAGGTTTTGATTTTTCAGCTTTGTTACAAGGGTTAGGAGGTCATAAGCGTTTGATAGGATCTTATATGGCTTATGCATTCTACAACGGTGGACAGATACAGAGATGGCAGGCTGAATCTTGTTGGAAGGAAGAAAATCCTGATAAATGGGCTGAATACCCTCGATTGGAAACTTTGAATATGAACGACACTAATCTTCAAACTTCTGATTATTGGGTCCGTAATGCTAGTTTCTTACGAGTAAAGAATATACAAATAGGATATACATTCCCCAAAGCATGGACTAAAAAAATAGGTTTGGAAAATGTGCGTGTTTATGTAAGCGGACAAAATCTGTTTTCTTTCAATAGTTTCTATAAAGGTTGGGATCCGGAAAATGAGATAGGAACAGGGGATTCTCCCTCTTATTATCCGGTCAATAGTATTTATTCATTCGGATTTAATTTCAAGTTCTAAGTAAATCATTCAATTAAGAATCATTATGAAAAATATATATAATACATTAGGAATGACAAAGGCTTGTTTATGTGCTTTGGCTATATCACTAGTAACAACTGGTTGCTCGGATTTATTAGATAAGGAGCCACCTTCAGCAATTTCTGATGGTAGTTTTTGGACTGGTGAAGGGGATGCCATGTTGGCATTGACAGGATGTTATCGTTTCCAGACTGGTTGGTCGCATGATGATTTTGCTACGCCACAAGGGTTGCTTTATTTGGATTTTGCAGGTGGAAATGGAACAGAAAAGGAAAATTTTTCTACTTTAATGGCTAGTTCCAATACGGTGGCTACTAATGGCAATTTACGTTGGTATTGGGGAAATGCATATACGCAAATAGCTAAGTACAACACTTTTCTAGAGAATATTACGGATTGTCCGATGGAAGAATCTAAAAAAGAACAGTGGTCTGCCGAAGTGAAGTGTTTACGAGCTTATTTCTTTTTAAATTTGGCATTTTATTATAAGGATGTTCCTATGCCTTTGAAAACTTTGTCGGTGGACGAAGCGAATTCTATTTCTCAAACACCTCAGGCTGAAGTCTATTCGCAAGTGGAGAAGGACTTGAAGACTGCTATAGACTTGTTGCCTGTCCAATATTCCTCAGAGGAATATGGCCGGTTTACTAGGGGGGCAGCTAAGGTACTTTTAAGTCGTCTTTACTTAGCGCAAGAGAGATGGGTAGATGCTGCTACTGTTTTACGTAGTGTGATTGATTCGGGAATATATGAATTGGATCGTCGTAATGGAGAGGACAGCTATGAGAAACTTTTTCAAATAGGAGGTGAATATAGCCCTGAGATAATATTTTGTATTATGGGGATAAAGGATCTATATACTAATTCACGTTATCAATATTTATATCCTGAAGCTGCTTATGGAGGGTGGCATCAGTTCTCACCATATAACGAATTAGTGAAAGAATATTTTTGTGCAGACGGCAAGGATATTAAGACTTCTGAGGTTTATGATGAGAATGATCCTTATGTTAATCGGGATTTGCGTTTGTATGCTTCTATTTTTTTACCTCCTTTGGGAAGTTATGAGGGAACTAAGTATAATGATATAATTTATGATTGCTTTAAGGGGGCTAATACTGCAGATAGCTATAATAAGTTTGCCTTATTTAATGGATATTGTCCGAAGAAAGGTTGTGATCCGTCTATAACTAATAATTTAGGTTCTACTCCCACTTATACTCCTATAATGCGTTATGCTGAGGTCTTATTAAGCTATTTGGAAGCGGTAAATGAATCGCAGCCGAATGCAGTAGACCAGAACTTATTAGATCTGACTATTAATGATATACGTGATCGTGTGAAATTGGTTGGAATAAAAAAGACAGACGTAGCAACACAGGAACTTGTTCGTGAAGCGGTTCGTAAAGAAAGACGTGTGGAACTGGCATTCGAGGGGCTTCGATATTATGACGTGTTACGTTGGGGCATTGCCGAGAAAGAACTTAATCATACTTTTACCGGAGTAAAATTGTCGGATGATCCGCAAGCTCGTAATTATAGAGGAAGTGGTGTTACGGCTTCTCCTGTAGATGAAGATATGTATTATCAGTTTGAAAAACGTACATGGTCTGCACATAACCGATATTTTCCTATTCCTCAAAATGATTTGAATGTGAATAAAAATCTGAAACAGAATGAAGGGTATAATTAAGCAGGCATAAGTTTAAGATAAGATGAAAGAAAATGGATATGAAATGAAAAGATATGACTACCCGGTAAAAAGATATTGCCAGACAATGGATTTGAAGGATGATCCGGAGATGATAGCGAAGTATCGGGAGTGTCATAGTAAGGCGAAGTCATGGCAGGAGATCAGAGAGGGGATCCGTTCAGTTGGTATTTTAGAAATGGAAATATATATATGCGGTAATCGATTGTTCATGATTGTCGAAACTCCTATTGATTTTGATTGGGAATCTGCTATGGCTAAACTCGCGACTTTACCTCGACAGCAAGAATGGGAAGACTTTGTATCGATATTCCAACAGTGTAGGAAAGGGGAACTTGCTAAAGAAAAATGGAGTATGATGGAGCGTATGTTCTATCTATATGAATAATTTGAAAAGAGAGGGAACTGATGAAGTATTCTCTTTTTCCTCAAAATATAATAGAAGGCATATTGAATAATTTAGTGATTAAAAGATTGTACAATGGCGTGGGATAGAAAAAGAAATGCTTGTTTTATCAATACCCATTGCTTATCATCGGAAAGCCAATAAGTTGATAAAAGTGGGTGATTGGTAGTGTTATCAATACTGAAATTTTTGAGCCTTCGTTTCTTCAGGTATAGACAAAAACCCTCGAAATTATCTAATTTCGAGGGTTTTTGTCTGTTTCTATATGGAATGTTGTGCGCGTGATAGGACTCGAACCTACACGTCTCACGACACCAGATCCTAAGTCTGGCGCGGCTACCAATTACGCCACACGCGCGAATTGCTTTCGGTAAGCGGGTGCAAAGATAAGGAATATTTCTTAAGTACCAAAGATTTTTAGGAAATTATTCTTTGTGGTTATGTAAATATTCACGTGCAGCCTCAATAATTGTATCCACATTGCGTTGCATATCCTCTGAGGTCATATTGACTTTGATGTCCGGATCTATACCAAATTCCAGATGTTGCATATTCGCATCGTACATTGGACTGGCCGAGAAGCGGACAGACCAGCCATTGGGCAGTTCAGAAGAGAAGGGCAGACCAGAACCGCCACCTGTTTTGTCACCGATGATGGTTACTTTGGGTAGTATTTTCATTCTGTTCACAAAATCATTGGTGGCGCTGAAAGAGCGGCGGTTAGTCAGCACTACCGCTTGTTTTTGCCAGCGTACGCGATCTAGTGACGGTTCCAGCCAAACAGCTTTAGGAGTTGAGAAATCATTGTGTCCCGGTCCGGTTTTATGGGACATATAGCCTACCAACACTTTTTCATTCGTGAAACGTGCGGCTAATTTCTCGGCTGTGGTAAGGTTACCACCGGAATTGTTTCGCACATCAATAATCAATCCATCGCAAATAGCCAGCTTGTTTAGAATCTCGTCCAGATTTCCTTCGCCGATACCTGATTGGAAACTGCCACAATAAATATAGGCTATGTTATCCTCGAATACCTGATACTTCATGCCTGAGGATTGGGCATAGTCCTTACCTAGATAGACACGTTGGATGCTGTCGCTGAAATTGGCCGGATAGCTGTCAAACCATTCACGATATTGGGAGTACTCCAGTTTGGAAGACAGATTTACGTGTCCGTCACGCAACTCGTTCAGCATATCTGCCAGAACTTCGAATAACTGTTCATTATTCATGCCTTTTGATATTCTCTGTTTGTACTGGCTATATATTTCATTCCAGTCCAATCCGTATTCCTGCTTTTTATAGTCAAGGAAACAATACTGGCGGTCGATAGTCTGCCATAACGCTTCGAAGTTGCCTTCGGGGGAGTTGTCGTATTCGTCCTCCGTGATGCACGAAGTAAATAATACAACAGACAATAACAGACTGATAAAAAAATAACTATTTCTTTTCATTCTCTATATTAATAAGGGCTGACCCGGCTGGGCATCGCCACTTTGTTCTTACCTTTTAATAAATAGAAGTTTTTCACGAAACCTATCATAAAGGCGTGTGACCATATATGACTTTTCAGATTATTGACTTTCGCCTGCTGGATATCACATAGGTATCCGAAACGCATATTGACTGACCGGATAGGAAAATCCAATGTAACCAATTGCCGCAAGGAAGGTTGGTTATGCAGGGAAGTGAACAGCACATTCTTGCCGCCATTCTTTAAACTGAATATCTCATAATAAGATTGTCCGTATTCCGGGGAAAACATAACCCCCATGACAGGCAAATTGGCTTGATAACGGGCTATCAGCGGATAGTTACCGATATGGAACCGATAGATGACCATACCCGATGCCGCCAGATTGACATATGCTTTGGCTTGGGCAGGATTATTAGAATTTCGCATGTTATAGATGAATCCGCCGTTCAAGTCCAGCATGGGACCCGCCAGTATCTTCAAGTTTTCTGTCAGCCGGAACTGGTAATGCAGTGCATAATTCCAATTGACCATACCTGACATTTCGTTACTTGTTTCTGCTTTATTCTCAGTCAGGGACAGATTGGCTTGGAACAGACTTTGAACAGATACGTTGCCATTCATCAGTTTGGTCATGCGCATACTTTCACGCAGGATACGAATTTCGGGTCCGGTATATTCCATCGGTGAAAGATAGGTGTCCAATATATTTGTAAAACCGACACCGTAAAGAGTAGCCCTCATAACGTAGCGGTTTGCTCGTAAGCTGTCTTCCTGAGCCTGTGAAGGCAGACCAAGAAACAGGGACAGTAATAATAGGAGAATTTTTTTCATTTCTTAAAACAGTTTCATCTGGCCGGTAATTTCATCAATGATATCTGTTTCACTCTTACCATGATCCGGATCTTCAATTTCAGCAGCTTCTTCATTTTTATCAGTCCCCTCTTCCGCACCGTCCTCTTCTTTGGGAGGTTCGGGAAAACGTAAAGGCTCCAGCTCGTTTATTTGTTCAATGTTGTAAGTACTGATTCGTTTTCCTTTCGCTTTGAAACTCTTAATTCCGATGAATTCGTCCACATCTATTTCCAATGGATCACGGAAACTATCATGTCCTCCGAATATGACTTGTATGCGTGGATAAACCACACAAGTAAGCAATATAGAACGGCTTTCCTTGTTCTCGCCCAAATAATTGAGACGGCGTGAAGTGGATTCAAAAGTGAATCGTTTCAGATAAGGATATCCCTGATCGGCATCAAATAAAGCGGCAGACCATACCTTGTTGGCGTCGAACTTCTCAATGATGCGGATTCCCGGATCATAATGATTATTCAAATCGAAGTTACTAGTATAGAATTCTCCATTTTCATGGACTATTAAAATCAATTCGTCACTTTGGAATTCTCCCAGATATTCACCGCGTCCGTCATAGTTCAAGCGGAGCACATCCCGGTCAAACCATACTTTTCTTCCACCCAAAGTAGAGCCGCCACGTTGTTTTAAGGCTATTTTATGTACTTCGTATTTAGACAGGATATTGCCCATGGACTGGCGTCCCTTGATATTGATGTCACTGAAATCTTTTTCATATATGATTTTTTTGATACGTGGATTCGGTTTTAAGGTAATCTTGATAACCTCTGCTTCTCCATTAGGATTGGCTGTAAAGTAAACAATACGTGAGCCGGGTGTACCTTGCGTTACATCATATTCACGGTCACGGGTGATGGAGGTAATGTTGAACCGTTTGATATAGTGAAACCCTTCTTTTCCATCACGATAAACCACATTGTATATGGTACGTTTGTCGTTTTTCTTGAAGATATTGACATAGAGAACATTCTTGCCGACAAACATTTTGTCTGTTACGCGAACTACTTTATATTTGCCGTCTTTATAGAAGATAATCACATCGTCTATGTCTGAACAGTTGGCTATAAATTCATCTTTTTTCAAGGTGGTGCCGATAAAGCCTTCTTCGCGGTTGATATAGAGTTTTTCGTTAGCTTCCACTACCTTCGCCGCCTCAATGGTATCGAAGTTACGCAACTCTGTACGGCGGGGGTATTGTTTGCCATATTTATCTTTCAACATCTGATACCAGTCAATGGTATATTCTACGATATGTGCCAGATGATTGTTTATTTCTTCAATCTGTTCCTTGATACGGGCTATGTTTTCATCTGCTTTATCCTTGTTGAACTTCAGAATTCGGGCCATCTTGATATCCAATAACTTCAGAATATCCTCTTTGGTCACTTCACGGATAAATTGCGAATAGAAAGGAGTCAGCCGTTCATCAATGAACTCGCAGGCGGCGTCTGTATTTTCGGATTGCTCGAACTTTACTTCCTTATAAATCCGTTCTTCGATAAAGGTTTTTTCCAATGATGCGAAATGAAGGTTTTCAAGCAATTCTCCTTTGTGTATTTCCAACTCTTGACGAAGCAGGGACAACGTGTTGTCTGTGGCTTTTTTAAGGACGGCACTGACAGTAAGGAAGTGGGGCTTCTTTTCATCAATAACGCAACAATTGGGGGATATGCTTACTTCACAATCAGTAAATGCATAGAGCGCGTCCAAGGTTTTGTCCGAGGATACTCCCGGAGCAAGGTGCACTAGGATTTCCACTTTTTCAGAAGTAAGATCTTCTACTTTCCGAATCTTGATTTTTCCCTTTTCACTGGCTTTGACAATAGAGTCGCATACCCCCGGGACAGTCTTTCCGAAAGGCACTTCGGCTATGGACAATGTTTTGTTGTCTATTTTATTGATTTTAGCACGTACCTTCACCATTCCGCCGCGTTCTCCATCGTTGTAGCGGGATACATCAATAGAGCCTCCTGTCTGGAAATCGGGATAGAGTTTGAATTCCTCACCACGCAAATAGGCAATGGAGGCATCACACAGTTCGTTAAAATTGTGTGGTAGGATTTTGGAAGAAAGGCCCACAGCAATACCTTCTACTCCCTGAGCGAGCAAGAGCGGGAATTTGACAGGTAGGGTGATCGGCTCTTTGTTTCGTCCGTCGTATGACGCTTGCCATTCGGTGGTTTTGGGATTGAAAACCACGTCCAATGCAAATTTGGATAGACGTGCTTCGATATAACGGGGGGCAGCGGCACCATCTCCTGTCAGTATGTTACCCCAGTTTCCCTGACAGTCTATCAACAGATCCTTTTGGCCTAGCTGTACCAACGCGTCGCCTATGGAAGCATCGCCGTGCGGATGAAACTGCATGGTATGTCCTACAATATTTGCTACTTTGTTATATCGGCCGTCATCCAATCTTTTCATAGAGTGGAGGATACGTCTTTGGACAGGTTTCAAACCGTCATTGATGTGCGGTACGGCACGTTCCAATATTACGTAAGAGGCATAGTCCAAAAACCAGTTCTGATACATTCCACTCAGCTGGTGCTTCACCCCTGTGTTTTTGGTATCGGTAGGTTTATAGTCCGAGTGTCCGTTCTCCGGTGTGGGGATATTTTCTTCGTTTTGTTCCTCTTTATCAATAAAATCGTCGCTCATATATATTTAAATTCCTTAATGTTCTGATGATATGCACGCAAAAATACGACTTTTATTGAAAAAAATCATTTACTTTGCATATTATTTCGCCCTTATTAAAGGTTGAAAACAGGAAAAAACAACAAAAGTGTAAGAATAAACAGATAAGAAAATGGCACAAGAAGATGTTTTTAAGAAATTAGTATCGCACTGTAAAGAGTATGGTTTTGTATTTCCGTCCAGTGATATATATGACGGACTAGGCGCTGTATACGATTACGGTCAGATGGGAGTGGAGTTGAAGAATAATATCAAGCAATATTGGTGGCAGAGTATGGTGCTGCTGCACGAGAACATCGTAGGAATTGATTCTGCTATTTTTATGCATCCTACTATTTGGAAGGCTTCCGGACATGTGGACGCGTTCAATGATCCTCTGATTGACAACCGCGATTCTAAAAAACGTTATCGTGCCGATGTGCTGATTGAAGACCAGCTTGCCAAATATGACGAGAAGATAAACAAAGAAGTGGCCAAGGCTGCCAAGAGATTCGGGGATGCTTTTGATGAGGCTCAGTTTCGTAGCACCAACGGTCGTGTTCTGGAGCATCAGGCCAAGCGTGACGCTTTACATGAACGATTCTCAAAAGCTTTGAACGACAATGATTTGGATGAACTTCGTCAGATTATCATTGATGAAGAGATTGTTTGTCCTATTTCGGGAACCAAGAACTGGACTGAAGTACGTCAGTTCAATTTGATGTTCTCCACCGAAATGGGTTCTACTGCCGATGGTGCCATGAAGATTTATCTTCGTCCGGAAACAGCGCAGGGTATTTTTGTCAATTACCTGAATGTACAGAAAACCGGCCGTATGAAGATTCCTTTCGGTATCGCTCAGATTGGTAAAGCTTTCCGTAACGAGATTGTAGCCCGCCAATTCATTTTCCGTATGCGTGAGTTTGAACAGATGGAGATGCAATTCTTCGTAAAACCTGGTACTGAGCTGGAGTGGTTCCCCAAATGGAAAGAAATTCGTTTGAAATGGCATAAAGCATTAGGTTTCGGTGATGATCATTACCGTTTCCATGACCACGACAAACTGGCACAT
>OMCA01001087.1_pt1 | contig 13524 bp, 10 predicted proteins | sample 1673621 | NCBI WGS metagenome assembly OMCA01 (sample SAMEA103958117, study PRJEB25191) | human gut metagenome | biome: human-associated habitat [ENVO:00009003]; feature: intestine environment [ENVO:2100002]; material: feces | place: Germany | collected 2013/2015
GAAACACATCTTCTGATTTTCCATTAAGACACATTTCATAAAAATATCAATGACAATTCTTTTAACTCTTTGATTACGTTACAGAACTTCAGTCTTTAAATTGACTGGAAATATCCATACCAAACAATTTATTAAAAATTTCGGCGAAGTTCTCTTATTTTGATACAATTGAGTATTTGTTCAAACTATTAATTCTGTTTAAACGCATCGTCTTCTCTATCCAAGATCCTTCGTCTTGTATCTTTCTTTTTCTTCTTTAATCAGTTTTTCCAACTTATCTACATCAGAAGAACAATTATTATACAATTTATTATCTTCTGCTGAAGACTGACCAGAAAAAGGCTGCAAGAACATTTTTGCGTCCTTGCTTTGTTCAAATTCATTATCATCTCTGTTATTAGACATTTTCATGTACTCATAATTTCCCCCTCCAACTTGGCAACTAGCCATTCGCAACAAATCAGTCAGCTGTAACTCATAACCTTTTGATTTCATCTGATATTCATAATATGCCATAAGTAATAGAGCTACATCAGCATCCTTCGGTAATAAGTTCACAAATTTACCTTCTAGGGATTCAATACGGACATTTATTTTGACTTTACCATATCCATAGGGCTTACCTTGACCTAATTGATAATATGCCTTCTCTTCATTACCATGAAAAGTAAGTGCAGACAATAAAGCTCCTAACTCAAAAGTATTCAGATTAAAGAATCTGACTTTGGAAACAAAATGTGAACCTATACCTAATGGATAAAGGACAGTAACTAATGAATCCCTACCAGTAGTTCCCCAAACTTCATTGCGTATAGGATAACGTTTCCATCCTGTTATTTGGCCATCATTGTATGTTTTATATTGATCTACTCTCCCATCATGTCCTTCTTGTGCTATATAAATGGGGTAATAAGAAGCTTTTGGTGAACTTAGCACTAGTTTAACTCCCTTTTTATTTATTTGGGGGCGTTTATCTTTGCAAAAAAATGCATGTCCAAAAGAAACCCTTCCTTTTAGCGAAGAATCATCACTTACTGTTCCAAATATACACTCGGCTAAATCAAACTTTGCAGATTGATGGTTGGGGGGCAGGGTTTCAAACGGTGTATGTTCATAAGGTAATTTATATAAAAAGGCAAGTCCCCAATCATTTAGTTTTTCATTTTCTAATCGGAAAAATACGGGAATTCCGCTCGTATATAACTTTGATTTCCAGTGTTTCCAATCACAATTATTTTCATAAATAGATTCATATTTACGAAAATCCTTATCAGAAATCTTTAAAATTTGAGGTTGTTCAGTAACATCTTTAAAAACAAATTCATAGAATTTACCTGCCTTATAGTCTCCTTTTATACGTGGAAATTTCCATTGATTAGGTTGTCCTGTAAATACGATACTCCCTTTAAAAGAGATTTTACTTTCATTGGCAACCACTTTCACTCTTCTTGAAGAAAATTTATCAGCATTCTTACTTTTCTTATCTTCCTCAAAATTTAAATCATTCAATCTAACGTTACTTACTAATTCATACTTATAAGTAGCAGTTTTGGGATTATAATATTTTCCTCTACAAGGCTGCTCTATATTTAAATTGAAACGGCTTTCTTTTGAAAACTTCTTAACAAATAAATCATCATCAGATACTCTCTGTGATTGAAAATATTCATCAAGCCTCTTGTGGGAAATGCGATAAGGCTTGCCATGATTTTCAATATAATATCCAGTTTCTTTATCCCATTTCAACCAGCCACACAAGAAATTATTTTGTTGCCCTTTAAGGGTGTAAAGGTTCTTATTGTACCATTCACGTTGGGCAAATTTCAGATCCTTATCTACTCTTATCTTCCCATTACTAATGATACTGAGGACATTACGTACCGCTCCTTTAATTGAGGTACCTGGTATAAAATATTTCTCATTTATCCGACTAAATGAATTATATCGATCATTACCGTTATTTTTTGCATCTTCCTGTGTATGTCCATTGCGTACAAAAACAGGAGATGCTGCTGTAATATCCAGTGATATAACTCCACTAAACCAATCGATAAAGGGGACATCATGAGATATCTGATCTGCCCATTCAGGAAAAAAAACATCCTTCTCATCCTTCTTAGGCAATCGTATAAAGTTGAAAGGTGCACGTATCATATAATAATCTCCTGCCATTCTTTAGTTTTCATTTCAAATCCTACAAACACAAATTCAGCTGGTTTAAGTGTTTCAAAGCCATTACATCTTTCATCCTTTTCAGGACGCCAATACTCATTAAAGCATATTTTCTTTACCTCTTCATCCTTAAACGATGGAAGATATTCATGGTGTTCATATTTTACCTTTTTAAGGTCTTCAAGATTAAATCTACTGCAATGATATTTCCCATTCAGGAACTTAATGCTGTAAGACCATTTATCATTGCACAAGAAGCCTTCTGCAATGTAAGGATTATCGACTTTATTTGGAAGTATATTGTCTAAAGTTTGATTTTTAAAGACTTTACAAGTCGTTTCATCACTCATCCAGATATATCCGGTATACTCCCCTTTAGGAATTACAAGCGATAAGTCCTCGACAAGACAATCTGTTGTTTTATTCTGATTTTCTCCCATAAGCTTTCCGTTTTTATATAATTTACCATTAAAATAGCCATGCCCTCGATTTGCTCCACCGCCTAGTGGTAACAATCCACGACATATATCCGTTAAAGCACTTTCCAATGCTACTACAACACCTTTTGAGTATTTGGTTTTCTGAAGCAACAGAGTCAACGTATACGTATGAGTATCGTATGATACTTTTTCTGAAAATAATGCGCCACCGATTACTCCACCTGTGAAATAATCAATAGAAACATGATTCAATATCTTATCATCTACCGGATTAGAGGAAATGATATCTGAAATGAAGACATTACCGGGCTTCTGTTCTTTTTCTGTTTTGCCTATATGTCCGAATAATTCCCTTACAGCCGGATTGTTACTGCCGCTTAAGGCATTCAATTCTTCAACCGACATCCGGTCATCCACACAATGGGAAGTATAGTCATTGTAATAAAAGGCAACCCGATGCGCAATAGCTCCTTTGACGGATGAGGCAGGAATCAATATGCAGGGCGTTTCACAGAAATAAGGCTTCCTCTCACCATTCCATTCAATATAAGTAGATTTGACCGGAGTCATATCAACCTCTTCATCTCCCATACCCGACCCAAACAGATAAAAATCTTCTGGTCTGATTTTAAGTTCATATCTATCATAGTTTTCCTGAGACGAATTTTCTACTTGATAATCATTACTCCATGCCTTCCAGTTTTCATCATTTAAAGAAGATGTTTTTTCACAATAAAAATCCAATTCGTCAGGGTTACACAAATCAAGTACAGCCGTTTTTAACGAACGGACTTCAATCTGCCCGAAACCTTTTCGAGTGTTTCCACCTAAACGAATGGATCCTGACTGTAAAGCTTTGATAATATCATCAAAATCATCTTTTCTGTCTGCATTGGAAGAAAGCAACTCTATCTCAAAACAGAAACGTGTACCTTTAAATACTATCTGATTGTTAAATGTTTTTCTATCAACAGCTGTTCCCTTATTGCTGATGCATACATGTTGACGTACCGGTAGTTCCAGAAAATGTGCATAAAATTCATCGGAATAATCGATATTTTGCAATCCGTCGACAACCCGTCCGTCTTTACCTATCATCCGCGCTTCGGTAATAATCAGATCAGAACCATGACGATCTTCGGCAGAAGCAGAATCTTGGCGACCAAAATAAACCTTTGCTTTTTCTTCTCCAATGTAATGTCTTAACACTCCTGCAATAGCAGTTCCCGGTATATAAGGTAATCCATTGATATCACGCACAACTATCGAATCGGATGCAATATCTTTTTCGCCCGAACCGATAGCTAACGGTGTAACAGCCTCGATAATAAATCGTGCCAGATAACGATAATTATATTTAATTTCATTCATACTACTTGCATGTTTTAGCCATTTCAGAAGCCAGATTAATAACCAGTTCCTTCATATTCATACCATTTCCTGAATGTGTTTCCAAGAAATCAAGCAGCTGTTCTTTGCGTTTCTTGACATTCCAATCCTTTTCCTTGATACCATGGCCAATATATGTTCTTATGTTGTCTATCACTTCGTCGTCATTGATACTTCTCAATGCGATACTTCTGATTTCACCCCATTGGGAAGCGAATGTTTTCTCTTTAAAGTAGCCTTTATTGCCATTGACAAACTGATTGACAGCCCCGTATATTTTGTATTTCTGTTGTTCCTGCTCCTTACGTTTTTTCAGATATACTAATAAAGAGTTCTCTTGCAAAGTTGAAGCTTTCTTTTTTTTACAGATAGCCTCAGTATCATTTTCTTTAGAGAACTGATATAAAATTCTCCCATTTGAATCAGCTCCCAAGAAATCCGGATTATATATGACTTTTCCGAATCCTTCATTCTGATAAAGCCCGACAAAATCGGAATGTTCCAAGGAAATTTCCTTTTTGACTTCCACAATGAACACACTTCCTTTCTCGATGCCACAACGGTCAGCATCATAAGCTTGTCTTTTGAAATTCCAAGGTGAATATTGGAATGTTCGTACCTGTGACAGATCCCAACGGATTTTCCCCTCAGGTATTCCCAAATCTTCTGCTGAAGGTTGGAAAGTCGGTACACCATATTGGTCCACAAAGATCAATCGTCCATCTGCATACACTTCTATAAGTTCTCCTGTTTTTACGAACTTAGGTAAGTTTGAATTATAACTGTCGAAAGTGCATGTTTCTATCTTGACTAGACCATATTGAGCTGTTTTGGAGCGTCCGATGCGATGCACTCCTGCTAATGCTTTTTTTACATTTGATTGAACCGTATCTGTGATTGCATCGTCGAAAGTAACCTCGAAATAAAATTCAGCTCCTTGATTCAACGACTCATAACCATACATCTTTTCATCATACGAGCGACGATTATCCTTATCGTATGCCGACTTAATCGCAAACGTTTTCGGTAAAGATGTCTTTAGTATCTTTTCATTGCTAAAGCAATAGAAGCCGGAACGGCATTGTTTCAACTGTTTGCCAATCATTTCATCAGAAGAAAGATTCTTTACTCGATGGACTACATAGCATTCATCTTCCATCTTTTTCAATTTAGGATAATAAAATGCCAGTGGTATCTTCACACTTCTCATGCCTTTTTTGGCGCAATGGGCATCCCCAAATTTAATTTTACCGGAATGAAAGATTTCGAATGACTCTCGATATGTTTCTCTCTTGTACAACTGACTGGCTACTATCCCTAGGAAACTATTTCCGGGAATAAAGTCCAAGGTACTTTGATTACCTTCACTGGCAGCCTTGACACTTAAAATCACATCCGACAGCAATGTACATTTAAACTGAATCTTTTTCATACTACGCCTCCTTCCTGTAACGTTAATGCCGGTTCTTCTATTTGAGATTCAAAAATTATATCACACCTACCCAATCCACGGTTTCTGTTTTGTCCCAGCCGTTTGATAAACTGCATTCCTTTTTGCAACACCGGAACAAAAGATTCCGGTACTTTAAGAATTTGTCCTACCAATTCGCAGGGTACTACGGTTTCAAGTTTTCTTAAATGTTGGCTTTCGGCCACTCCCCGTTCATTGATTGAGATGGAAACTATCGAATTGTATAAAAAATGCCAATATCGTTCGGCTTCTTCGGTACTGTTGATGTCCGATAGTATCAGTTCTTTCAAAGAATCTTCCAGCTCTGCATTTGTAAAAAATGACAGACTTTTTATCTGGGGATTTACACCTTTAGAATCTGGTCCCGCCAAGATATTCCAATCTTTGTCTGCCGAATTTCCGAACACAAAGACAAAACCTTGCTTCTTTTGTTCTGTCCAGCCTTCAAAACATAAAATGTTTTCAACCGCTTCACGAATCAAGCCTTTCATCGTTTTCCCCGGTACGTAAGGCAATTTATTCTTGTCTTTTACGACCAATACATCGACATCTGCCCCGGCACCCAATCCGGAACCACAATGCCATTCACTATAGAACCTCAAACGATAGGTAACAGTATATACCTTTGACGGATTCAATGTATCTGTTTCCATAATATTCCGCTATTTATTTTGTTACTACTTCATAAATTGAATGAAGGGCCAAGACATCATACGTGGGATAAGTCTTAATCGTTTTTTCTATATGATTCCTCACCCTCATATCACGTCTTCCTGTAGTCAATTCTTCAGAGAAAGATAATGACTTATCAGACAACAATGATTTGAATCTATTCAGATACTGTTCTGCAAGACCATTTCCTACTTCATCATTGTTTCGATTAGTTATATCTTCCTGCGGCACATACAGCAGTTCAATCCACTTTCTCAGGTGAGATTTGATAATATTCCCTTCTTCGCCTGTCAACTTTTTCTGGGAATCCAGTAAATCCTTGACTGTCCAATATCCGGTTTGCTTGTCGATTTCAATGAAATATGGACCGAACTCAAAAGAGAGACCTACAGACGGAGTCAGTTCACGCTCTATAATTTTTTCGTAATTTTCTACAAAACTATCTTGCACCTTATGAAACATCAGGCATGAAGGAGCTAAATCTTCATTCAATTTCTTGGCTTTGTTTTTCGCTCTCGCACACAAATCTTCTGCCAAGGCATAACCATAATAAAACGGATAAGATGACTTGATAAAAGCTACACCTGCGCATGCAGTAAGTCCGCCACCGAACTCTGATTGTAATTCATCAGCAGTTACTTTTTCAAAGTTCTTAAGGAAAGCATTTGCGTATGGTAGCGCCAAATCTCCTCTTATAATGACAGTCAAATCGTCACCATTCAACACCACAGGACGTATAGGTATAAAACATTGGGGGGTATTTAGTTCTTCATCAATCTCTCCTTTAATATCAGCAAAAGCCATACGAGCCGCATTTTGAGTCAGCTCATCCACCCTCTTGCTAAAAACAGACAGTTTCTCCTTATCATGACCAACTTTCTGAAAAATCTTCCCAAAACCATTACCATCTGCATGAACAATGGCTATCCAGTTGTTTCTTTTTGTTATTTCTCCAATATTGAAAGGTATTTTTTTATTGTATTTCCGGACAAAATTGACACCAAAGGCTTTTTCACAAACATTATAAGTGGCCTCTTCTGCTCTTTCTTTTTTCTTAAAAGTCGGTTCATCCAAGTAATCATTGTATTGAATCGCTACCGCCGGCAATCCGGTTTTTCGAGAGCGACGAGTTCCTATCAAACCATGAACATTACTTCTAGCAGGGCAATTACGCTGTATACGTAAAAAGGATCCCAACTGTTTAACTATATTCGAAAACTGCTCCGCCTTCTGATCATATTTCTCAACAGCTTGACTGATACCTTGAACTTGTGTTTGAGATTGAGGCTCCTTCGGTTCATATTCTACAACAGCTTGACTGATGGTGATTCCCGGAGCCATGCCTTGAACTTTTTTAGGGAATTCCAATACGGCTTTCTTACATTGTTCTTCATCATCAAAATCATATTTGATGTTTCCGGCTGCTCGGACAATGGATTTTGAAGGATCACTACCAAACTCATCGAAAGCAGATGTACAGACCGCTTCAACCAACTCACTGGCTCCTACAATATCTTTCAGTTCATTGGTCTGGAAGATAAAATTCTGGATACCCTGTACAGCAGCTCCATATAAATAATGCTTCTTGTCCATAATATTAATATATTTACAATTATTATTCTCTATCGTCCTTTTCTTCCATCAATTCACTAATCCAATCATTCATCGAATCCACATCTATATCGATACATACTGTCTGAATCTTATGAACTTGAATTTTTTAATACTACTATTCTTCCCTAATTCTTCTACGTCTCTCTCGGATGTAGAAGAAATTACCTGATATCCTTCTTTCATCAGAAATGAAATAAAATAATAACAAAACATAGTTTCTCCACCAATATGGACAGCATTCCGCAAAGAAGGACTTTTCATTATGGCTATGCATCGATTACAATATTCCTGAGCTAATGTTTTCACTTCGAAAGTACTCCAATTTGCAGGTATTTTAGGAAATGGGAGTTCTACAATTTCATCGAATAATTCTATCGCAGCATTTATCTGTTCCAGCGACCATGCATTCTGATATTCTTTTTTCTCCGGATTAAAAACTCCTTTCACCGGATGATTAGTTAAATTTATAAGCATATAATTTGTATATTGAGTTTACTAGAAAGAATCTCTTTCGGAAACAATGTTGTAAGAATCTCTTTATATAGTCTTGGATAACAGAGTTAAACGGAATGTTTCACAGATAGAAAAGCAGCTTGGGGCTAAAAGGACTTTTTTAAAGTGAACTCATTATTAAACCTTCCTGCACAGCTTGTCCAACAGTTCCTTATCCGCAGCCACTTTTTCACTCAGTTCAATATGCGTGCAGGCTTCTTCGCGCAACAGTTTGGCTGTAGACGACTGCTCCGTCACATTCCAGGTGAGCAGCACTACATGCACCTTCAGTGACTTCAGTTTCTTGATCAGCATTTCATGGTCGGCATCGCCGGTTATCAATACCACGAAGTCAAAATCGCGAAACAGGGAAAGCTCGTATGCTTCCAGCGCGAACCAGACATCAATGCCTTTTTCGATTACTTCATTCTGTATCTCGCGCAGATGCTTATAATGGAAAATCACATCGTTTTCTATCAGCGTATCCTCGAACTTGCGTTCTTTGAACAACAGGTGCTTGCTGTTTGCATCGTTTACCCGATACCTCCCTCTGAAATAATGGCTTTCCGTGATATAACAGTCATTGATATCCAGATTCTGCCCTGCAGCTATCTTCGAACGGATATACTGAAACAAAGGTTTGATTTGAATATTAAAAGACAAAGTTTCCTCTAACGCTTCATTGACCTTGGCAAAATAGCCTCCATCGATAAAGACTCCTATAGATTTGTTCTCCGTGTTCATAGTACAATGTATTCTTTTTTTGCAAATGAAAGAAATAAAATGATTAAATCAAAGGATTTACATAAATAAATACAAAAAAATTACATTTCGGCAGATTCATATCAACAATTTGGAAACTATGATTTATTTTTGCACCTAAACCGAATCTAAGCATACACCGTATGAGGAATATCAGAATCCTTACCTTGAAATTTAAGAACCAATTACAGCAGGATGAAATCAAATGGTTTCGCGGAGCTATTATTCATGCACTGGATAAAGACAATGTTCTGTTCCACAACCATACTGCCGAGAATTACCGATACGCCTATCCGTTGATCCAATACAAACAAATCGACCATTGTGCAGCCATCCTCTGTATAGAAGAAGGAGTCGAAGCCATCGGAGATTTGTTTTCGCATTACACCAACCATGTACGGATTGGCGGAAAAGACGTTCATCTGGAAATAGACTACCTTCATCCGGCTCTATTCCCTGTACAGATGACGGAACGTCCGCAACGGTACCGACTGAGAAGGTGGATTCCACTGAACCGTGAGAATTATCAAACCTATCGGACATTAGGAAGGGATGAACTGCGTATATACTTTCTTCAAAAAATATTAGTAGGAAATATCCTTTCTTGCCTGAAGGGGCTGAACATCTACCTGGATGAAACAGTCAGTTGCAGAATCCAAAAAATTACCCGGACATACACCATTCCTAACAAAGGGATTAATCTGTTGGCATTCGATATCATTTTTACAGCCAACCTGTCTTTACCCCCCTACATCGGTTTGGGCAAAAATGCCAGTATCAATTGCGGCATCCTGACTTTGACCCACCAGGACTGATCGGGCACTCAAGTTTCGGTTTTACGGAAACTTGCAGGAATTAAAGGAATTAGTAGAAGTTATCGCCCGGCTTAGTCGGGGTTAGGAGTTAAAAGCCAATAGAAAGTAAATGGTTTACAAGGTATCAACTTACCTTCTTAACTACCCGATGAAGATTAACGCCGAATCTTTGCCTATATTTGTGGCATGTGTATATCGGGTGTGTATTCCTCGGTTCCGAGCAAATATTTAAATATTTTTATTTGCGAAAATTCAAATTTTCAAATGCGATTCATTTTCAGTACATTATAAAATCGAGTCTGTTTGAAGTCGATTTTAAAAGTTCGCAAATCTCCTTTTTTAATGAAATCTGAAAATCATTTGCGAAAATAATAAATTCATTGGTAAAATGAATATTGATTTTCAGCACATTACCATCCGTCCAAAGGGCATTTTTTCGCAAATGTATTTTTCTATTTAGACACACTTTTCATTTGCGAAAATATTTTTAATGATAAATGATTAAAAATCTGGCTGTTACACAATATTCGCTTCTCGTTTCATTGAGAATAGCATTCTAAATAAAAGGGATTTGCGAAAATTTTTCTCCCAAATAGGTAATTGATTGATTTATTTGTGTATATTTGTCAATCATTAGAAATCATGAGTTCTTTAACTTATTGATTCTCAAGTTGTATTTTGATTATCCATTAGAACAAGGATTAAGACACCGGAATGAGAAGCGTTTTCTTTTCCATTTTTTTTGGTATTTTGATTATCCATTAGAACAAGGATTAAGACATTGGCTTTTTTGCCGAAAGGACCGCAATCCACTGTATTTTGATTATCCATTAGAACAAGGATTAAGACTAATGTCAACTCTCTGGTCCTTTTGCCAGGGTTTTGTATTTTGATTATCCATTAGAACAAGGATTAAGACAAGAGCATCGAGACACGCACAGGAATCAAAGCTAAGTATTTTGATTATCCATTAGAACAAGGATTAAGACAGTGATACCACTTTCCGTTAACTCTTCTTGTCTGTGTATTTTGATTATCCATTAGAACAAGGATTAAGACTTCATAATATATATAAATTAATAAGTTTTCAAGTATTTTGATTATCCATTAGAACAAGGATTAAGACAGTAATTTTATAATATTTTAACAATTATACATTATCGTATTTTGATTATCCATTAGAACAAGGATTAAGACACAACTCTCTCCAAGCTGTCGACACCCAAGTCATGTATTTTGATTATCCATTAGAACAAGGATTAAGACTTCATAATTTTGTTTTTTTTGGATTTATAAATAGGTATTTTGATTATCCATTAGAACAAGGATTAAGACAGGCTTATGGTTTTAAGGGTTAATAATAATATTGTATTTTGATTATCCATTAGAACAAGGATTAAGACGTAACTTTCGCAATTTTTAATGAGGTGCGTGGATGTATTTTGATTATCCATTAGAACAAGGATTAAGACAAAAAACGTGTCATCCTTCCGGATCCCGTTTTTGTATTTTGATTATCCATTAGAACAAGGATTAAGACGGAGCTCATCTTCATAGTTGCTGTTCTCATACATGTATTTTGATTATCCATTAGAACAAGGATTAAGACATCACAATCTTCTTGCGGCGAAAGCATCTTAGGGTATTTTGATTATCCATTAGAACAAGGATTAAGACAAAGCACCACCAACAAGAAAAGCAACACAAGTAGTATTTTGATTATCCATTAGAACAAGGATTAAGACAAATGCCAAGATTAGAGAAATCAATATTATCACTGTATTTTGATTATCCATTAGAACAAGGATTAAGACTTCTCTATTTTACCGAAATCCAGTCTGTTTAAAGTTGTATTTTGATTATCCATTAGAACAAGGATTAAGACGAATGACTAGTTCCCCAATCTTGTTCTCTGTCTTCGTATTTTGATTATCCATTAGAACAAGGATTAAGACACCGTGGTGTTGCAGTCTTCAATCACATATTTGAATGTATTTTGATTATCCATTAGAACAAGGATTAAGACAATAAAACCGGTTAAAGTACATGCGACTATTAAGCGTATTTTGATTATCCATTAGAACAAGGATTAAGACATGAGATGTCTTAATATCTTTCGGCGCGATTGGTATTTTGATTATCCATTAGAACAAGGATTAAGACGTTGTAGTAGTTTTTGACAGAAAAACTGTTGTTGTATTTTGATTATCCATTAGAACAAGGATTAAGACAAAATGACCTTTCGTCTCGTCCCCTTCTATATTCCGTATTTTGATTATCCATTAGAACAAGGATTTTTATCAGCTATCACACAGATTTACCATTCCCATTTTTCCCTAACTGCCCAATCATTTTTTCCCAACTGGGAAAAAATATTTTCCTAACTGGGGAAGTAGAATCTTGCAATCTTGCAATCTTGCATCCTTCCTCACACGCACCCACGCGCATGCGTACGCGCGCGTATTATAAGGTGTAGTGTTGCCTACCACCCCGCCTATTATGCACCTCTCCTTCCCGAAGGAGGGGAGGCAAGTGCCTTGCAGAAGTTAGAAGTGGGAAAGAAGTTTTCGGGGATGTGCCCAAACAAAGGTTTTTGAAACACTCCTCCTTCCTGAAGGTTGTTCTCTCCCGATAATGGAGGAGTTGAGTTCTTCTTGCCCATGATAACCTTTCAGGATCAGAAGGCTGTTCCCGCCCGATAGCGGGGGAGTTAAGAGAGGGTGAGTACCCGAAAGGGGAGGTGGCAGGTGAAAACATAAAGTGTTGATATACAAATAGGCCTGTTGCTGCCAATTTCCCCCTTTTGCAAGACTATCGGCTTTCACTTCTAACAGAGCAAAGTGGAGTGATAACTTCTATAACTTCCATAACTTCTATAACTTCTATAACCTCTTAACTCCTTAACTTCTTTACTCCTTATATACGCGCGCGTACGCGCATACGCGTGGGTGTGTGTGAGAAAGGATGCAAGATTGCAAGATTGCAAGATTCGCAGGGGGCATCGCTGCCTTTAAATCTTCTTCAACATCCAGTTTCCTTTGTGCATGTAGTAGTAGCAGAAAAGGAAGATGAAAGTGGCGTAGACGATCTCGGAAGTCCAGCAAAGGGCAACATCGAGGCGCAGGTAGAGAATAATGAACGTGATATAGGCCACATAGATGACCAATACGGACAGTTCGAGGCCGAGGGCGGTGCGAGTATTACCTGTGCCCGAAACGGCCTGAAAATAGACGTTAGCGGGGATTAAGAAGAGGTAGGTGGAACACATGACCCACAGCGAAGGTATGGAGGCCTGACGCAGCTCGGGAATGTCGGTGTAGATGCCCAGTATCAGCTCGGGAAAAAGGCTGAAGAGCAAGGCCAGGGGCAGCACCAGCAGATAGGCCAGACGGATGTGCTGGCGGATGGTGGAGTGCACGCTGGAGGCGTGGCCGGCGCCGATCAGGTTGCTGACGAGCGAACCGCAGGTCGATGCGAAGGCCATCATGACCATGAAGAGGATGCCGCTGACGCTGCGTATGATGTTGGTAATGGCCAGCGGACGTTCGCCCAGATGCTCGATGTAGAGGAAGAACAGGAACCAGGTGGACAGGGACAGGAAGTTCTGCAGCATGGTCCAGAAAGAGACGTTGAGCATGTGGCGCAATACGGACAGCTGCAACCGGGGAATGCGGTTGAGGCCGTACTTGGGGCAGTC
>OMCA01001089.1_pt1 | contig 13500 bp, 10 predicted proteins | sample 1673621 | NCBI WGS metagenome assembly OMCA01 (sample SAMEA103958117, study PRJEB25191) | human gut metagenome | biome: human-associated habitat [ENVO:00009003]; feature: intestine environment [ENVO:2100002]; material: feces | place: Germany | collected 2013/2015
AGGCTACCCCAACGCGGAAGCGGGTCTGACGATCGCTGCGGTCGTTCACCCCGACGTAGAAAATACGATCCGTGAGTTTTGTCAAGTCTTTCATAACGGATACTGCAATTTATTTATCGAAATACCTTTATTATTTCCACTCACGCCTCGGCGCCGAACTGCATGAGGTAGGCCTTGATGAAGGCGTCGATCTCGCCGTCCATCACCGCGTCGACGTCCGACGTCTGGCAACCCGTGCGGTGATCCTTCACACGACGGTCGTCGAAGACGTAGGAGCGGATCTGCGACCCCCACTCGATGCGTTTCTTGCCCGCTTCGAGCGCCTGCTGCGTGGCCATGCGCTTGTCCAGTTCGCGCTGGTAGAGCTTGCTTCGCAGAATGCGCATCGCATTCTCGCGGTTCATCAGCTGCGAGCGCGTCTCCATGTTCTCGATCAGGTACTCGATCGCCTCGCCCGTGTCGGGGTCTTTCGCGTGGTAGCGCAGGCGCACGGCCGTCTCCACCTTGTTGACGTTCTGCCCTCCGGCGCCCGACGAACGGAACGTGTCCCACTCGATGTCCGAGGGGTTGATGACCACCTCGATCGAATCGTCCACAGCGGGCGACACGAAGACCGACGCGAAGGTCGTCTGGCGCTTGTTGTTGGCGTTGAAAGGCGACAGACGCACCATGCGGTGCACGCCGTTTTCGCTCTTCAGATAGCCGTAAGCGTTTCTGCCCTCAACCAGTATGCTGGCGCTCTTTATGCCTGCTTCTTCACCGTCAAGGTAGTCGAGTATGGTTACCTTCATACCGTGCTGTTCTGCCCAGTGGTTGTACATACGGTAAAGCATCTCGACCCAGTCCTGAGCCTCTGTACCGCCTGCACCTGCGTGGAATGTGAGAATCGCATTATTATGATCAAATTCGCCTGAGAGAAGGGTAGCGAGCTTCTGCGATTCAAGCTCTGTTCTGAAATGCTTTGCAAGCTCCTGTATCTCGGGAAGCATAGATTCGTCATCCTCTTCCTGAGCAAGTTCAAGCATTGTCATTACATCGTCATAGCTTTCACGGAGCTTTTCGTAGCTCTGTACTATACTCTTATCTTCGCCTATTTTCTGAGAAATTTTCTGAGAATTTTCTACATCGTTCCAGAAATCAGGCTGTGCGCTCTGTTCTTCGAGCTTTGCTATTTCTGTTTTGAGATTATCAAGGTCAAGTGCGCCGGCAAGCTCTTTAAGCTCAGGCTCATAGCCCTCGAACTCAACTTTGAGTTCATCATATTCTAACATAGGTTACCGTTCCTTTCAATTTTGCAATACTGCTTTATTATATACCAAAAAAATTTTTTTGTAAAGCCTTGAAATCGTTTTCATTTTATGATATACTCAATTTATTCGGTGAAAACGCAGGTTTTCACAAAATTATTCCGGTAAGCCGTCTGTGAGCGGTGCATAGCGGTAGACGGGCGAATTACCGGAAAGGACGGATAAGTCTTAAAAATCAGTATTTCTGAAAAAAGTTGTGTAAGGAGTTTATTAACATGAGCGAGATCAAGAAGATCCACATGGGTCCTGCTAAATGTGCGGTTGACCTTGGCGACGGAAGTGAAAGAGGAGAGTATGTAAACCAGGATTATATCCTGAACAAGCTTGGCAGACCTCACAGAGCGGTAAGCCTTATGTATTGCTATTATCCGCTTGACGAAACATGGCCTGCAAGAGCGAGAAACGCTTTCAAGGACAAGGAGATCGCATTCCAGTGGGATTATCCCTATGACGACTATTTTACATATAAGGGCGGTATCGGCGGAACAACCGACGACGAGCCTTTCACCTGTATGCGTGATGTAAGACGTCACGGACAGGACGTTATACTTACAATGACGATAGATCCGAATGTTACGGACGAGCATCTCGAACAGATAGGCAAGGAGCTTTCGACATTCGGCCGTATGCAGCTGAGAATCAACCACGAGGCTACAGGTAACTGGTTCTCGTTTACAAAGCGTGCAACATATCAGCAGGTGGCTGATTTCTATATCCACGCCCGTGAGGTAATAAAGAAGTTTGCACCCAACGTACAGACTATTCTCTGTATCGGCGGTGTGGAGCATCCCGAAAAGGGCGGAGAAATCGAGATGGAGAAGGAATTTGCCGACGCTGTAAGAGCAACAGATATATGGTCTGTTGACAAGTACATGGCTCTTCACTGGGGTTGGCCTTTTGACGTTGCGGACGAGGGCGGAAACTCTTTTAGCAGAAGCAAGGTAGCGGATACATATAATCTTACTAAGCTGTCGGAAAAGCGTTACAGAGAGCTTTGCGGCGGAGAAAAGAAGCCTATGGTAATGAGCGAATTCAACGCTGACGGTGATGTAACTGGACCTTACGATCAGGCTGAAATGGTAAAGGAATTCTGCGATATGCTCAAGAACGACAAGGATCAGGGCTGGTTCAACGGCTTTACATTCTATCAGTTCCGTGACAGAGGCAGACTGGGACTTGAAATTGAGGATCCGAACAATGCTGACTGCGGTATTGAGCAGCCGGTAATGCAGACCTACAAGGAAATTATTCACGACGAATATTTCTATCCTGAAATGAAAAGCGAGGGCGACGCACAGTTCCCTGTAAAATTACGTTGGGGCGGTTCTGAGGACGCTGAGGGTCTTGAGATACCTCTGCACTTTGAAAAGAACCCCACATTCTGCGAAATCACATTTGAGGACGAGGACGCAGATCTTAATCTTATGATGGAAATCAACGGCAAGTGGTTCTACAAGGCACCTCACGCAAAGACGATAGATTTCATGTCGGCGTTCTTTGAAAAGCCTCTTGACGGTGAAACTGACATGACGCTCAAGATATTTGCGCCTCCTGCAAGCGGTGAGAACGTAAATGACGGCAGTGAGGACTGGATGCTGAACACTTATTCGACTATCACGAAGATGCCGAATATCCGTATCAGATTTGCACCTATCTTAAAGTAAGTGGGCACCAAATAAGTATACTTCACCCCAAACAGCTATATTTGACATACAAAATAATCGCAAGTTAAATCACTCAATACTAAGTGAATAACTTGCGATTTTTATTATCCTACAACTTGTTTTGTAGCTTTTATTTTCTCATCACTGAACTTTACAACATCAGCAATGACAAGTTTCTGAATGGCTTTAATTAATGTTTCCATAAAGACAAAATCTATTTCTTTATCTTTAGAGGATATCGGAATTTTTACAATTTGATTTTTTAATATATCAACGTTAAATCTTGTACTTCCCCATGTAAAGTTAGAAAAAGTAAGGTTCATTGTTGAAATAAAGAATTGTGCATTTTCTTTTCTGAAATTTAACAATTTTGGGATAAGTATTTTTATTTTATCACCTGTAAAATACGGCTTTTCTTGATAAAATATAGTTGCTGTATCCTGTCCAAATGAGATTGTGTTTCCACTGTTAAGATAAATCGGATTTTCATCTATAAATCCTCTTTGACCATTATTATTACTCGTTCTTACTATATAAGGGTATCGTCCGTTTTCAATTATATTAATCTTATTGGCATCAAATCTGTGTGCTGTGGTTACAATATCAAAAAGTTGGTCTATTGTATATTCTTTCCAAAAGATTTTGTTGCTTTTAAGTTTATCCAAAGCTGACAGCTCATCAGCTGTCAGTTGCGTATCTTTCAGTCCAGAGACTGAAAGATACGCTTCCAGCTCCTCTATACGCTCCGCTTCCAGCTCCTCTATAAAGCTTTCCATAAAATTATAATCTATCTGTCCGTTTAATACCGGCAATTGTATTTTATATTTTGGAAGTTTATCTGTTGCATTAGAGGAATAATCGGTGAATAGTATTTGCAATTTGTTGATTGCTGAAGAGAAAAATAATCGTACATTTTCACTCTTTTTTCCATCTTTAAATACTAAAGCTTTAACTCTTGTACCAATATGAAAATCTTCATTTTGAGTTGTTGCATAAAATACGCCTCTGTCTGCTAAAGAAATTGTTTCTTCATAATGAAAAATTCTTCTGTTGCTGATATGCTCTATTCTTCTGGTTACTCCATTTTCAGTATTTTGATGACTTATTAATGGAATTTCCCCAGGGGAAGTTTTGCCTATTATAACGTCCCTTCCTGTATAAATATTAAACAAATCATCAATCCTGTATTCGCCCCACTCAACACTTGCCAATTTCTCATTGAGTGAGGCATTTATTTTCCCAAGCGTTCGTTGTCCTCACTGCTCTTACCTTTCAGAAGTGTTGATACTTCCCAAGCAAGATAATCACTTACGGTCTTTTTGAAGTCCTCAAGCGTTGGGATTGTGTCAATTGGAGCAGACTGATTCCAATCAGCACCGTTTTCCGGGTCGATTTTACCCTCATAATATTCCTTTTCAGTGAAAATATTAAGTTCTGACTTGCCGAATCTGACAATATCAGCAATTTCCTTATAGCGTTCTTTGGCGTGGTCTGTATCTCTTAAATTTACACTTGCTTTCTTTCTGTTGGTTCTTGTGTAGCCGTCATTAGAGAAATCGATAAACTTAACTGTATTCTTTGCGTGATGTGGTTCGCCGACCTTGAAAACATAAATATTTGTCTGAACACTTGACTTGCCAACAAACAAGTCAATCGGCATTTTAATGCTTGCAAGCAACGTACTATGCTTCAGTATTTCCTTGTTATATTTGACAGCTTTGCCCGAACCTGCCGAATTTTGAATGATAATTGCCGCATAGCCATTTTCCATCATTGAGAGAGCTTTTTCAACAAAAATCATACCATTTCCATCAGCGGAATATGGGGGATTAAGCACAAATGCAGTGGCAGGAAAATTTTTTTTCGTTGAAATAAAGCCATAGTTTCCGTCAAAATTTTTCAAAGAGTCCTGATTCAAAATGTTGGAACTTCCGTCGCCCATTAAAATCATATTTAAGATTGCAAGCATATAGATTTGCGGCAGAATTTCAAGACCCAACAGCTGAGTTGTTTTAATTTTTACGACTTTTTTCTGATATTCCTCAGGTGATGATATTTTTTTCTTTGCATCATCAATCATTTCATTCATTGCAGCAACAAGAAGTCCTGCCGAACCTGTTGCAAAGTCCCATACATAAGAATCTTTGTCAACTCTTGCAAGCTTTACAAGTAACCTTGCAACGTATGAAGGGGTAAGAACAACGTCATTCAACTTATCCTGAGTAAATCCAAGCCAGTTATACATTTCATTGAAGAGCATACCTGTAAAATCTGTTGTAATACCTATCTTATAGTAGATACCCAAGTCATCAACAATTTTCGAGAATACTCTTTTTATTTGGCTTTCTCCGTTTTCCGGTTTGTTTCTGTTTTCATCAACTAAAGTGTTTGAAAGTGTTCTGATAATCAAATCTTGCTTTTGTTGTGGTAACTGTTTTTTCTTCAAGAAAGATGTAATTTTTCTGATGATTTTATCTCCGTCGGTTTCACCGCTTTCGGTAGAAGATCCCAAATCAGATTTTTCAAGAGGTTTAACGCCCTCTGCACCAAGCGTTGCAATGATAGTAGCTGCAACAAGATATATTCTATCGTTTTCTCCCAATCCTGTTTCTTCTTTGTAGATGTCATTGTTAAGTTTAACAAGACTGATATTGATTTCTTTTTCACGCTTTTCTTTGAGTTTATCAATCTCTGCCTGAGTAAGACTGAGTTCATTAAGCTTTTCTACAAACTCATCAAAATGTGACGGCTTTAAAAAGGAAAGGTCTGTATAATCTCCAACTCTTTGACCAAAGCCAAGATTATTTTTGTCAGCTGAAACATAATAAACACCAATCTCGTGCTGAAGTTTTCCAAACTCATCTTTGTATCCGGTTACACCTATTGCAATGATTCTTGTATAGCTTGTGTAGTGTAAAATCGCATTCGCATAATGTATCGCACCATTTACAGCATACGACTTAATATTCGTATAGTTTGGTTCATTTTTATCTTTTTTGTTATCTACGATTCCGTCAGTATCCAACTTTACGAGTTTATCTTTGTAACCTTTATATTCAATAAGAACAGGATAAAAAGTCCCATACTTATCTTTCAACAACAGTTTAGCATCAGGTCTGTTACCACCTTTGCCACCACTCTTTGAATGATATTCATCAAGAGCCTTATCTATTTCCGAATTAAGTGATGCTTGTTCAAGTTTATAGTCAAGACCATAGCTTTTCAGCCAGCCGTTTACCAAGTCAGCTATATCCGGTTCAACAGATTGTACTTTGCTTTTATTAGCCATATTATCCTCCGCAAAATTTTTATTTAATCAAGTTTCAATATATTTTTTTATTATACCACATTATCGAAAGCCTTACAAGATTTTTAAGATGAATTTTGAAAAAATTTGTCTGTACTGCTATATCAACATTTCACAAAAATACTTATGAACATTCTGTAAATTCTGCAAAAAACAGGGTGCGTTTTGCTGATTTTTTGCATATAAGGTGAAAACGAACGGCTAACATAAATCGTCGCACTTTGTTAATACATCGGGAAAGACTAAAATGATATAATGATTTCAGAGTAGCAAGCAACGATGAACGTGGCGCACTTCGTTCGCAGTTCATCAGCTTGTTAGGGACGCTCCGTTTCCCTAAGACCCTTTAATTTGATGACTATCGTCAGAAAAATAAACACAAAAAATGAAAGTGAGGACACAGAAATGGAACGAAAAGTGAGATACGATCGTAAGCTACCGATAGTTCTTTTCATAGGACAGCACTTCTCGGGTTCGCTATTCGAATCAATATACTTGTCATTGCATATGTACAAAGCTTTGGATGCACACGTTTAAGTTGTCCTTGCCGTGCTTGCCCTCACAAAACATAAATAGCTGAGAAAATCAATAACTACGATTCAATGGGGGAGTGAGAGGGATGGTTCTGTCAGTATTCGTCTTTTATGCGGAAGGAGGTTTCGTGAGGGTCGGGTTGACGGTCGGCAACGTACATATCGTTTATCACGATGTAGCGGCTGTCCTGAAGGGCTTGTACTACTTTGTCGATGTCTTCCTCAGTGCCTTGCGCTTCCATTTCGACCGAGCCGTCGTAGAGATTTTTTACCCAGCCTGTTACGCTGTAGAGCGAGGCGGCATTCTGTGCCCGGTAGCGAAAGCCGACACCCTGAACTCTGCCTTTGAAGAAAAAGTGCTTTCTGATTATGTTTGTGTTCATTTTTGCCTCCGTCAGAATGTGAATATGTCTTTATCAAGCTGTTTCACAAGCTTATCGCTGTAAAGCTCCATTTCTTCGGGGCTTTGTGAGCTAAGAGGCTCGATTATGCCGATTGTCATCATACCTGCCTGCCTTGCGGCTTTGAGAGAAGCAGATACGTCATCGAGCATAATGCAGTTTTCGGGCGGTATGCCGAGCGTTTTTGCGGTATCGAGATATATGTCGGGGTACTGTTTGCCTTTGCCGAAAACGGCGGCGGAATTTATCGTTTCAAACATTCCCCACAGTCCTGTGTGATGAAGCACGGGAGTGTAAAGCTCGGGGGTCTGTGAGGTGCAGACGGCGGTCTTGTAGCCGCTTTTTATCGCAAGCTCAACCGTTTCACGAGCGAAGGGTTTTAGTTTTACGTTGTGGCGGTATTCGTCTATGGCGAGATCTGTCCATTCCTGCATAAGCTGTTCGGGCGTTTCGGGAAGACTGAAAAGATCTATTGTGTACAATGCTGTTTCGTAAAAAGAGCGGTGGCTGCATTGCCTGCCGTAATCATCGGGCGGAGTTATGCCACGTCTGCGCAGAAATTCCTCGTCAACGTACTGCCAGACGTACATCGAGTCGAGCAGAGTGCCGTCAAGGTCGAACAGCACGGCTTTTATATCGTTCATATTCTTCTCCTTTCTAAGCTTATATACTGCTATTGTATCACAATAAGGCGGTGGGGTCAATAAGATTTTACGGACGATTTTTGTGTATGCGGCTTGCAAAATGCGTGGATTTATGGTATACTGAATTAAAAGAAATACAGAGAAGAATAAAGGAAAGAAAAGAAAATTGGAACAGACAAAAGAAAATAAGATGGGCGTAATGCCCGTAAACAAGCTGCTTGTTACAATGTCGCTTCCTATAGTTATATCAATGCTTATCCAGGCAATGTATAACCTTGTTGACAGCGTATTTGTGGCACAGATAAACCCGGACGCACTGACCGCAGTAGGTATGGCGTTTCCGATGCAGAGCCTGATGATAGCGTTTCAGACGGGGCTTGGCGTCGGTATGAATGCGCTTGTATCACGCTATCTCGGACAGAAGAAGCCATATGAGGCAGGTCTTGCGGCAACTCATGCGCTTATTCTTACCGCTTTGAACTATGTTTTATTTTTAATAGTAGGGCTTACGGCGATACCTGCGTTTTTTTCGATACAGACACATTCCGAAATCATAGCTGGATATGGTGTTGAATATCTGTCAATCGTATGCTGCGGCTCGCTAGGATTATTCTTCCAGATATACGGCGAGCGTATATTGCAGGCAACGGGCAAGACACTGCTTTCGATGGTGTCGCAGATACTCGGTGCGGTCATAAACATAGTGCTTGATCCTGTGTTTATTTTCGGTGTTGATTTTCTCGGAATACCCGCAATGGGCGTTACGGGTGCGGCAATCGCCACTGTAACAGGTCAGATAATAGCGGCGGCGGTAGGATTTTTACTGCACCACTTCCACAACAAAGAATTAAGGCTTGTATTCAGAAAATTCAGACTGAATCTTGGTACGATAAAGACGATATATGCTGTTGGAATACCTTCTATTATAATGAGTGCGCTGGTTTCGGTGCTGACGTTTGGTATGAATATAATACTGAAAGCGTATGAGCCTGCGGCGGCTACGGTATTCGGCGTATACTTCAAGCTGCAGAGCTTCGTGTATATGCCTGTGTTCGGTATGAATAACGGAATAGTTCCTATCATAGCCTATAACTACGGGGCAGGAAAGCCAAAGCGTATAACGGATACGCTGAAGCTGGGTGTTATCTGCTCGGTTGCGATAATGATAGTCGGATTACTGCTGTTCCAGCTTATACCGGTGCAGTTACTGGGAATGTTCGCTCCGACGGACGATATGATAAGGCTCGGTGAAACGGCGCTCAGAATATTCAGCGTATCGTTTGTATTTGCCGGAGTGTCGATAGTGTTAAGCTCGGGCTTCCAGGCGCTCGGAAACGGCTTTTACAGTATGATAGTATTTATAGTAAGGCTTATTGTGCCGACACTGCCTTTTGCGTGGCTGTTCGGCATTATCGGAGGGGTTGACTGCATATGGTGGTCGCTCCCTGTAAGCGATTTGTTAGGACTTATTGTTGCGATACTCCTTATGCGCAGGATCTATAAGAATGTCATATCGAAAATGTATGACAAACAGGATGAATCCTCGGCACAGGTACAGCAGGCATAAGAATAAAGCACAAACGGAGGAATGATTATGGGAAAAATAATCACTATTTCAAGACAGTACGGAAGCGGAGGAAGCGAGATCGGCAGAAAGGTCGCAAAAGCGCTTTCAATCCCGTATTACGACAGGACGATAATTGATGTTACCGCAAAGGAAAGCGGATTTGATCCCAAATACATAGAACGTGCGGAGCAGACAACAACGACCAGTTTTCTTTACAATCTTGCGATAAACGGTATGTACACACAGCCGCTTACCGACCAGCTTTTCTCGGCGGAGTGCAGAGTTATCAAGGCTCTTGCGGATAAAGGTCAGTGCGTTATAGTCGGTCGCTGTGCGGATTATGTGCTGAGGGAGCAGTACAGTACATTTAATGTTTTCGTGCATTCTACGGATGATTTCAGATGCGGACGTATCTGCGAGCATGACAATATAAGCAAGGACGAGGCGCTTTCGATTATCAGACAGAAGGATAAGGCAAGGCGCAGACACTACAAGTATTATACGGAACGTAACTGGGGCGAATCACTGAATTACGATCTGTGCATCAATACGGCTACCTGCGGTATTGATGAGGCGGCTGAAATAATCGCTAAGCTTGCAGGCAAATAAAGACGTCGCATTCAGCGGCTGACGCCTTTAAGAATAGTAAAAAATCGGCTGTCAATGGTGACTTTCAAATCACATTGGCAGCTTATTTTTTTAAAACAGTTAAACAGAGAAAATATTTGAACAGAAGGAACGGTGAACGATGGAATTTGTAATGCTCTTTTTTTCGGCAATCATCATTGTCTGCATTGTAGGCAATAAGCTGTCGGCAAGGATAGGCGTACCGAGCCTGCTTATATTTCTGGCGCTTGGTATGATATGCGGCTCGGACGGTATTCTGAAGATACCGTTTGACAACTATCAGCTCAGCGAGCAGGTGTGTACGGTATGTCTTATATTTATAATGTTCTGCGGCGGTTTTTCTGCCAACTGGAAAGCGGCAAAACCTGTTGCTTTGCGTGCAGGACTTTTATCCTCGCTCGGTACGATAGTTACGGCGCTTATTACTACGGCAGGCTGTCATTTCCTGATAGGATTTGATATAAAAGAGAGCTTTCTTATCGGTGCGGTTATTTCGTCTACCGATGCGGCATCGGTGTTCTCGATACTTCGTTCAAAGCAGTTGAACCTGCGTGGCGGTCTGGCTTCACTGCTGGAAATCGAGAGCGGTTCCAACGACCCGTTTTCTTATATGCTGACGGTCATTGCACTTGCGATAATGGCAGGTGATGATATTTCACAGCTTGGTCTTCTTGCGGTGCTGCAGATAGTCCTCGGTGTTGCGTTCGGCTTTGCAATGGGACTTGCCGCAGTGTTTGTAATGAAAAAGGTGAAGCTGTCGAAAAACAGCTTTGACATAATTTTTATGATGGCAATGATATTTGCGGCATATTCCGCACCGATACTGCTCGGCGGCAACGGATACCTCAGCGTATACATAGCAGGTATCATCATCGGTAACAGCAACATAGGAGAGAATAAGGCGCAGCTTGTACATTTCTTCGACGGAATCACGGGGCTGAGCCAGATAATGCTGTTCTTCCTGCTGGGATTGCTGTCGAATCCTTCACAGCTTCCGGGAATAATACTTCCGGCACTTGCAATATTTGCGGTGATGACCTTTATATCACGTCCTGCTGCGGTGTTTGCGATATGCTCAAAGGGGTATACATGGGCTGACAGGCTGTTTATAGCGTGGTCGGGTCTGAGAGGTGCATCGTCCATCGTTTTCGCAATAATGGCTACGGTGAGCGATGTGTACACGGACAGCAATCTGTTCAATATAGTAGTGTGCGTCTGCCTTATCTCCGTTGCATTTCAGGGAACGTTACTGCCGAAGGTCGCAACGGGGCTTAAACTCATTGATAACGAAAGCAGTGTATTAAAGACGTTCAACGACTATCAGGACGAAACTCCGCAGTTCAATATGATGCGTATATTCGTATCGGATACTCACACCTGGAACGGACATAAGATAAGCGAGATAGATTTTCCCGACGATTCGCTTGTGCTTATGATAAAACACGGCGACAGCACTATCGTGCCGAAAGGCGATACGGTGATAAATGCCGGAGATGATGTTATACTCAGCATTCCGTCATACAGAGACAGCGGAAATATATTGCTCAAGGAATACGAGATAGGACCAAAGCATTTATGGAAGGGAAAGACGATAAAGGAGCTTGACCTGCCGACTACGCTTCTTATTATAATGATAAAGAGAAACGGCGATATGGTCGTACCTAACGGAAGCACTGTAATTAAGCAGGGTGATATTCTTGTTGTCAGCGACCAGTCGCATATAGAAGAAAAGAAGAAAAATTATAAGCACGGCGGTGACGAGCCGGATAAAAAGCCGGATAAAGCGGAGGAGAATAAAGAATGCGATGAAAAAGAGGGGGAGAAGGTGAGCGTGTAACAATTGACGGAAGAACGATAATGACTTTCGGACTTGAAATTAAAGGTCGGCTGTGATAGAATAAGGCTGACGGCTTTTGTAAATATGAAACTGCCGTGTTATATATGCGGCAGTTGTTTTTTGGAGGAAAATATGAAACGCAGTAAGAAAATATCGGTGCTCAGAGAGTGCGTGAAAAACAGTCATATATGCAGGTGCTTTTACGAATATGACAAAAGCTATTGGTATTACTATATCAATGATTTCAACGACAAATTTGTACTCGGGCAGGAAGAAAACGACTTTGAACTTAACGGATATACGATCCGTAAAATTGACGAACTGCAAAAAGCAGAGATCAAGAATGATGTCTGTGAAGAGATAAACAGACTGAACGGGGTTGCAGAGCAAATCAAGGCTCCCAAAATTGATATAAGCTCGTGGCAGAGCATATTCAATTCGCTCCGTGAGTGCGGTGAATGGGCGATAGTCGAGAATGAAAATGAAGAGATATTCCATATAGGGATAATCTTAAAGGCGGGGAAGAATAAACTGACGATGAGAGAGTTTGACGCAGACGGAAAATGGCAGGAAGAAACCAAAATTCCATACAAAGAAATAACAAGCGTCAGCTTTAAAACAAGATATATTGATAACTGGAGAAAGTATCTCGAAAGAACGAAAGAAGGATAAGTATGGACATTAAGGAAAACTTCAAGGGGCATTTAAGCACTATCAATCATCACAAGATGGAAGTAATGAGGCTGTGCTTCAAGGTCGGTCTTTATAAGCAAGGGCTTATGCATGATCTGTCAAAATACTCGCCGAAGGAATTCATAAGCGGCGTGGTATTTTACACGGGGGATAAAAGCCCGAATACGACCGAAAGACGTGTGACGGGAAAAAGCGAGGCGTGGCTTCACCATAAGGGAAGGAACAGGCATCACTTTGAATACTGGATAGATTACGGACAGGAGCCGGGTTCTGCGATGCAGGGAACGAAGATGCCTGTAAAGTATGTTGTGGAGATGTTCTGCGACAGGGTGGCGGCTTGTAAGACATATTATAAAGAGAATTATAAAGACAGCATGCCGTTTGAATATTTCAACAAGAACAGAAAACACTATATGATGCACCCGGAAACTATGGAGCTTCTTGGAAAAATGCTGATAATGCTGAAAAGATACGGCGAGGAGGATACGCTGGTATACATAAGGGAGAGAATTCTTACCGGAAGGTATCCGAAAAAGACAGCGGTAAAAAGCTGAGAAAATACATTAAATAGCAGAAAAATGCAGTAAATAGAATATATAGACAGCTTTTTACGGCTGATTGTACAAAGTGCCTTTAAAAACAGAATTAAACGAGTAAGTTTTATGTAAATTTACTTTGAAAAAAACGTTGACAAATGTCGTTTTCCGTGATATAATAGACAAGCACTCAAACGAGAGGGCACGAAAACAGAGGGTGCTTGAGAAAGCCTGAAACCGCTTGAACAGTGAGAAAGATGGCAATCGAGGGTACGAAGATGAGCTAAAAAAACAGGAAGGTAGAAACGGCGGAAGCACGGTGACCGACCGGTAAAAAGTTCAAAACTCTGAAAAAAGAAATTTAAAAAATTTCAAAAAAGTGCT
>OMCA01001106.1_pt1 | contig 13404 bp, 7 predicted proteins | sample 1673621 | NCBI WGS metagenome assembly OMCA01 (sample SAMEA103958117, study PRJEB25191) | human gut metagenome | biome: human-associated habitat [ENVO:00009003]; feature: intestine environment [ENVO:2100002]; material: feces | place: Germany | collected 2013/2015
CCCGCCTGTACACCGCTTTGGCGGAAGTGCTGGCGGCGCTGCTGTATGCGCACAGGCTGCCGCCGCGGATGGACCAGCGCGTGATCTGGGGCGTGGAAGCCGGTTGGGCGGTGCTGCTGGGGGCGTTTTTGCAGGCCACGGGGAAAGTTCCGCTGGCGTGGTGGATCCCCTGCATGGCAATGGCGATTCTTTCCATGCTGCTGTTTTTGTGGGTCACACGCAGCATTACGCTGCTGGAAGCGGGCTATGTGTGCGCGCGGGCCTTTATTTTGGCGGAGCTGGCGGCCAGCGTGGAATGGCAGCTGCACTGCGTGCTGTGGCCGCAGCGCGGCGGGGCGGAGCCGCTTTCGCTGCTTCTGTTGGCGGTGGTGTACGGCGGCATTTTTACCGCCATGCTGTTTGTGGAAAACCGCCGCCCCGGCCCGGCCGGGAAGCTGAAAATAACGCCCGCAGGAACTTTTGTGGCGGTGGTCATGGCGCTGACCGCATTTGCCGTGAGCAATTTGAGCTTTGCCAACGGCAGCGAAGCCAACATGAACATGTTTTACATCCGTACGCTGGTGGACCTGGCCGGGGTACTGATTTTGACGGTGCAGCACGAGCAGCTGCGCGAAGCCGCCCTGCACAGCGAGCTGGCGGAGCTGGACGGCGTTTTGCACCGCCAGTACGAGCAGTACAAGCAGAGCAAGGAGAACATCCGCCTGATCAACCGGCGCTACCACGAGCTGAAAATGCAGATTGCGGCCATCCGGGCGGAGCGGGACCACGCCAAGCAGGATGTGGCGCTGGCGGCCATGGAAAGCGGCATCCGCCAGTACGAGGCGGAGAACAAGACCGGCAACCCGGTGCTGGACACCCTGCTGACGGCCAAAAGCCTGTACTGCCAGCAGCACCACATCACGATGACCTGCGTGGCGGACGGGCATTTGCTGGACTTTTTGGAAACAGGGGAGATCTGCACGATTGTGGGCACGGCGCTGGACAATGCGACCGAGAGCGTAGAGACCGAGCCCGACCACGAAAAGCGGCTGATCCGTGTGGCGGTGTACGCCCAGAATGGCTTTGTGATGCTGCGGTTTGAAAACTACTGCGCGCAGGAAGTGGAGCTGGGCGCGGACGGCCTGCCGCGCCGCAACACCCATGGCGGCAGCGACCTGCGCAGTATGCGCGCCGCCGCCGAAAAGCGCGGCGGAACTATGACGCTGCACTGGGAAAACGAGTGGTTTACGCTGCGGGTGCTGCTGCCGCAGAAATAATAATGATACCCGAAGTGGTAGCTTCGGGTATTTTTTGTGCCTATTCCTGCGATGAAAGAGAGTTTAGCAATTTACACAAATAAGCAATGACCTGAACTGTACAAAATCACAACTGATTTTTTGCGTTTTTTAGAGAATTTGCAAAGTGTGTGCCAAAACAGGCAGTTTATGCAAAAAGCGTTCGGAAAGTGTGCTTGCCTGCTACAATATAGTCAATGCAAAAGTATAGTATCAGCTTTTGAACTATAAAAGAGGAGAGAATGCAAATGGCAAAGCAAGCTAAAGTTCGTAAGCCGCATCCCGTCTTGCACGGAATCGGGCTGGTGCTGTCGGCGATCCTGTTGGTCGCTGCGATGGTCGGCACCTATTTCCTGTCAACGATGTCTACAATCATTGATAGTTTCATCGGTGCGCCCAGTGGACACTATACTGAAACCGAGATTGCGGACACGAAAGCGAAAGCGGAAGCTCTTTCCGCTGATGTTGAAGCAGAAGGCACGGTTCTGCTCCAAAACAACGATAACACCCTGCCGCTGAACGCAGATACCAAGAAAGTTAATGTGTTCGGCTGGGCATCCACCGCATGGCTGGGCGGCGGCTCCGGCTCCGGCGGTGTAAGCAGCGTCAACACCGATCTGCTGGCTGCCCTGACCGCCTACGGCATTGAGTACAACACCGAGCTGACCGATATGTACAAGGACTTCCAGCCCGGTCGAGAGTATGTCAGAACGCTGACCAGCCGCCCCGAGCAGTCCGGCCGCCTGTATGAGCCTGACATCAACAACACCACCTACTACACCCAGACCATGCTGGATAACGCCAAGAATTACTCCGACACCGCCGTGGTCGTCATCGGCCGTGTGGCAGGCGAGAGCAACGACGCCACCAAGCAGCAGTACAAGCGCACCGAAAAGGGCGGCGACATCGTGGTGGACGACACCCGCACGATGCTGGAGCTGACCACCGAGGAAGAAAATCTGCTGACCTACGTCGGTGCCAACTACAAAAATGTGGTCGTGCTGGTCAACTCCACCAACGTGATGGAGCTGGGTCAGCTGGAAACCATCCCCGGTGTGGATGCCTGCCTGATTGCCGGGCTGTCCGGCTCGGGGGCTGCCTCGGTCATTCCCTCCGTTTTGTGGGGTGAGAAGGAGCCGAGCGGCCGCACCGCCGACACTTGGGTCTATGATCTGACCACCGCTGCCAGCTACGCGAACGCTGGGCTTGAGGGCGTGGGTGCTTACGCCGATGCCGAGGGGCTCTACCCGGCAGACGGCACCACCTGCGGCAACCTCGATGCACCCTATGCCTATGAGCAGGTCTCCTATGTGGATTACGCCGAGGGCATTTACATCGGCTACAAATGGTACGAAACCGCTGACGCCGAGGGCTACTGGAGCAATGTTTCCAACGAGTACGGCACCGGCTATGACGGCGTTGTGCAGTACCCCTTCGGCTACGGCCTGTCCTACACCAGCTTTGACTGGGCTGTGACCGATGCCGCCGCCGATGGCAGCACCCTGACCAAGGACGGCGATGTGACGGTCAAGGTCACCGTTACCAACACCGGCGACCGCGCGGGCAAGGATGTTGTACAGCTGTACTACACCGCCCCGTATACGGCTGGCGAAATCGAGAAATCCAGCGTTGAGCTGGCCGCCTTTGCCAAGACCAAGGAGCTGCAGCCCGGCGAGAGCGAGGAGGTCACCCTGACTGTCCCCGTGGAGAAGATGGCCAGCTACGATGCCTACGATGCCAACCACAACGGCTTTGCCGGGTATGAGCTGGACGCCGGTGACTATATCTTTACCGTGCGCCACGATGCCCATACCGTGGACGATGCCGAGAAGGCAACGCTGACCTGCACGCTGCCCGCCAATGTGCAGTATCCGACCGACAGTGTCTCCGGCAGCGAGATCGGCAACAAGTTCACCGGCAGCGATGCCATTGACGGCGTAAGCCTTGACGGCAGCGATTCCGAACAGAACATCACCTACCTGACCCGCGCCGACTTTGCGGGCACCTTCCCCAAGGCCTGCACCCCCAGCCGTGCCATGACCGACAACGTCAAGGCGCTGAACCTTTACACCGCCGACATGGCGAACGGCTACATCAACGAGGCCGATGAGGCCATCACCACCGGTGCCAAGAACGGCCTGAAGATCGAGGATAACGGCAAGACTACCGAGCTGGGCTACCAGCTGGGCGCTGACTTCAACGACCCGCAGTGGGATGCCCTGCTGGATCAGCTGACTGTGGAGGAGATGGAAAACCTGTTTGTCAACGGCTACGGCGGTCTGTTTGAGCTTAAGAGCATCGGCAAGGTGCGCAGCAAGGATGCCGACGGCCCCGCCCAGATCGGCGGCTTTACCGGCATGGGTGCCGGGACCGGCTTCCCCAGCTCCAGCACGCTGGCCCAGACATGGAACGCCGATCTTGCTTTGCAGGAGGGCCGCACCATCGGCACGCAGGCGCTGCAGAACGGCTACACCGGCTGGTATGCCCCTGCCACCAACATGCACCGCAGCCCCTTCAATGGCCGTAACTATGAGTATTATTCCGAGGACAGCCTGCTGTCCGGCGTCATCTGCGGCAACACCGTGCAGGGCGCCAACGATGCCGGTGTTTACACCTATGTCAAGCATTTCATCTGCAACGATGGCGAGAGCGGCATCTACCGCGATTCCGTCTACACATGGATGACCGAGCAGACCCTGCGCGAAACCTACCTGCGCCCCTTCCAGATGCTGGTCGAGGATTACGATGCTGTCGGTCTGATGAGCAGCTACAACCGCATCGGCGCAGTCTGGGCAGGCGGCAGTGAGGCGCTGCTGACCGGCATCCTGCGCAACGAGTGGGGCTTTGACGGTGCTGTTATCACCGACTACTGCGACCACCACAGCTACATGAACGGCGATCAGGCCCTGCGTGCAGGCGGCAGCCTTTGGATGTCCGGCATGATGGGCGGCCAGCTTTCCTGCGAGACCGGCTCCAACAGCTATATGCAGGCGCTGCGCCGTGCCGCCAAGGAGGCCCTTTACATGTACCTGCATGTCCGTGTGACCAACCGCGACTATGCCGAGAGCATCGGCGATACCGCCGCGCTGCGCCACGACTTTAAGCCCGCTGTGCTCGGCTGGCGTCACCTTGTTGCTCTGATCGACCTTGTTGCCGTGGCACTGTTTGCACTGGCGATCCGCGGCATTGTCCGTGATGTCAAGCTGTACAAGGCCGCGAAGGCTGCCAAGGCCGAAAACAAGAACGCATAAGAATAACCCCCGCAATACCGCACAATGCAAGCGCATGACCGTGACTTGAAATTGCGCGGTATTGCCTTATAAAAAAAGGAGTGCGTCCCCCTTGAAAAACGCTGAAATCATCGCAAAACTGAATCTGGAACAAAAATGCGCACTGCTTTCGGGCGCGGGCACCTTCACCACGCGCGGCTGCCCCAAGGCAGGTGTGCCGTCCATCACCCTGTCGGACGGCCCCAACGGCGTGCGCAAGCAGGCGGGCGCGGCGGACCACCTGGGGCTGAACCCCAGTGTTCCGGCCACCTGCTTCCCCACGGCGGCCACTGTGGCGTGCAGCTGGGACCCTGCCCTGGGCGAACAAATCGGCCAGGCAATGGGCGAAGAAGCCGCCGCACAGGAAGTTGCCGTGCTGCTGGGGCCAGGCCTGAATACCAAGCGCAGCCCCCTCTGCGGCCGCAACTTTGAGTATTTCTCCGAGGATCCGTATCTTTCTGGCAAAATGGCAGCGGGCTATGTGCGGGGCATCCAGTCCAACGGTATTTCGGCCTGCCCCAAGCACTTTGCCGTCAACAGCCAGGAACTGCGCCGCATGGCGTCGGATTCTGTGGTGGATGAACGCACTTTGCGGGAACTGTACCTGACCGGGTTTGAGATCGTGGTCAAGGAAGCAAAGCCCAAGACCATCATGAGCAGCTATAACCTCATCAACGGCACTTACGCCAACGAGAACCGCCACCTGTTAATGGACATCCTGCGCGGGGAGTGGGGCTTTGACGGCGCTGTGGTAACGGACTGGGGCGGCAGCAATGACCATGCCCTGGGCGTGCAGAACGGCTCCACGCTGGAAATGCCCGCCCCCGGCGGGGACGCGGTGCGCGAGCTGATGCAGGCTGTGCAGAGCGGCAAAATTACCGAAGCGGATGTGGACGCCCGGCTGGACGAGCTGCTGACGCTGGTGTTTGATACCCATGCCGCCGTGCAGTCCCACAGCCGCACCTTTGATGCGGACGCTCACCACGCCCTGGCCCGCCGCGCCGCAGCCGAAAGCATTGTGCTGCTGAAAAACGAGAACGACCTGCTGCCGCTGGCCGAGGGCGCAAAAGTTGCCGTGATCGGCGACTTTGCCCAGACACCGCGGTACCAGGGCGCTGGCTCCAGCGCGGTCAACTCCATCAAGGTGGATACCTTTTTGGACTGTCTGAAAGAGAGCGGCCTGGCCAGCGTGGGCTTTGCCCCCGGCTTTGACCGCCAGGGCAAACCGGATGCCGCCAAACAGGCCGAGGCTGTAGCCCTGGCCCAAAAGGCCGAAGTGGTGCTGCTCTGCCTGGGGCTGGATGAAATCAAGGAAAGTGAGGGTCTGGACCGCGGCGATATGCGCCTTGCGGACAACCAGATCGAACTGTTAAAGGCCGTGCAGCAGGCCAACCCCAACACCGTTGTGGTGCTCAGCGCAGGGGCTTCGCTGGAAACCCCGTGGCTCAAACACTGCCGTACCCTGGTGTATGGTGCGCTGGGCGGCCAGGCGGGGGCGGGCGCCATGCTGGATGTGCTGACCGGCAAAGTGAACCCCAGCGGCAAGCTGGCCGAAACCTGGGTCAACGCCTATGCGGATACCCCCGCCAAGGATAACTTTGCCGGGCCGGGCCGCATGGTGCAGTACCGCGAGGGGCTGTATGTCGGCTACCGCTATTACCAGACCGCTGGTGTGCCGGTGGCATTCCCCTTTGGCTATGGGTTAAGCTACACCAGCTTTGCCTACAGCAATTTGCAGGCTGCGTCCAATGGCGTGACCCTGACCGTAACCAACACCGGCAAGCGCGCCGGAGCAGAGATCGTGCAGCTGTATGTGGCAAAACCCGGGGCAGAAGTGTTCCGCCCCGCACAGGAGCTGAAAGGCTTTGCCAAGGTGCAGCTGCAGCCCGGCGAAAGCAAGACCGTGACCATCCCGCTGGACGACAAGGCATTCCGCTACTGGAACACCAAGACCGACAGCTGGGAAGTGGAAGGCGGCAGCTATGAGCTGCGGGTCGGCGCGTCCAGTGCGGACATCCGCCTGACCGCCGTGGTGGAAGTGGCCGGTACCGGCGCACCCAACCCCTATGCGGGCAAGCATCTGCCGCACTATACCAGCGGCAAGGTGCAGAGCGTGCCGGATGACGAATGGGCCACCCTGCTGGGCCGCCCGGTGCAGCAGGGAAAAGTTAAAATTGACCGCAACATGACCCTGGGCGAGCTGAACCACAGCCGCAGCCCGCTGGGCTGGCTGATCTGGCTGGTGCTTACCGCACTGCTGAACGCCAGCTACAAGCGCGGCAAGCCGGACCTGAATGTGCTGTTCCAGTACAACATGCCGCTGCGTGCCCTGGCCAAAATGACCAGCGGTGCCATCAGCATGGGCATGGTGGATGGCATTGTGATGGAATTACAGGGATTCTGGATCATCGGCCTTGTGCGGGTGATCATAGAAGCCGTGAAAAACCTGGTACTGAACGCACAGCTGGAACAACGCCTGCGCAACAGCTGAGGAAAGAGAGGGGCTATTTATGCAGCTATGGAATAATTTTGCGGCAAAACACCCCGCCGCAGCCAAGTGGGTGCGCGAAGGCGGACTGTTTGTGATCGTATCCAACCTGGTTACGGTGTTCAAATACCTGCTGCTGCAATTTTTGCCGGCGGCGTTCAGCAGCCTGCCGGTGGTGGATTTTGGCTGGCCGGGCATCCCGGTCACGCTGTTTGGCGAAACTTTCCAGTGGAACATCCTGGGGTATGATTCCGCCCATGGCGGTCTGCCGTACTTTTGCGCCTACATGGTTGCCATGGTGGTGGGAGAATGCATAAACTTTCCCATCCAGCGCAACTTTGTGTTCCGCAGCAAGGGCAACCTGGCCAAGCAGATCGCCTGGTATGTGGTGGCGTTCTGCTTGATCACCTGCATCGTCAACTCCATCAACTGCGTGTGGGTGGCGGTTGCGGGCCTGCTGGTGCCGGATTTCATCTACAACATTGGCACCACCGTGCTCAATGGCGGCATTTCCATGGTGATCTTCTTCTTTGTGAACAAGATCATCTTCCCAGAGGGCGCACAGGCAAAATAAAGCCCGGCAGGATCACTGGTGCTTTTCCCGGTACTCGAACAGGGCGGCGGCACGGTACAGGAAAAAGTCCTTTGGATGGTATAAAAATGTGATTGCCAGCAACGGCGAAGATCTGAACGGATAAAGAAGAATGCTGCCTTTCCCTGATGTGGAGAAAGACAGCATTTTTATTGCGTTTTTCGGAAAGAGGTGAGCAGCGGCCCCTACAAATGGGTAACGGCTGGCCATAAAATGGCGCTATTACATGGTGTGCTTTGTGAGAAAGCGCTGTAGTGTGATGATATAAAACGGATGGGTGCATGGTGTGCGCCCCTACGGAATTACAACAAAACACCCCCGCCCGTGCGGTAAATGAACTGCATAGGGCGGGGGCACCGTTATTTTACAAAGAAAACGCGCAGAGCGGAGACTTTACTGTTCCACGGCACCGGTGGGCAGCTGGGGAACAGCGGTCAGGATGCGCATGAACTCTTCGCCGGTGATGGTTTCTTTCTCGTACAGGTACTTGGCGATCTCGTCCAGCTTGCCGCGGTTTTCAATCAGCATCTGTTTGGCTTTTTCATGCTGCTGCTTGACGACTTCCACGACCTTATCGTCCACTGTGGCGGCTGTGCGCTCACTGCAGGCCAGGCTGGCATCGCCGCCCAGGTAGGCGTTGTTCACGGTTTCCAGGGCAACCATGTCAAAGTCGTCGGTCATGCCGTAGCGGGTAATCATGGCGCGGGCCATCTTGGTGGCCTGCTCGATATCGTTGGATGCGCCGGTGGTGATGGAGTTGAACACCACTTCTTCGGCGGCACGGCCACCGGTCATGGTGGCAATTTTGGCCAGGATCTCTTCCTTGGTCATCAGGGTGTGGTCGCCGTCCTCTACCTGCATGGTGAAACCCAGCGCGCCGGAAGTGCGCGGCACAATGGTGATTTTCTGCACGGGGGCGGAATGGCTCTGCAGGGCGGCAACCATGGCATGGCCGACTTCGTGGTAGGCCACGATGCACTTTTCTTTGTCGCTCAGGATCTTATTCTTTTTCTGGGCACCGGCCAGGATGGTATCCACGGCTTCCTGCAGGTCGTACTGGGTAACGGCCATGCGGTGGTGGCGCACAGCGCCCAGGGCGGCTTCGTTGATGATATTGGCCAGCTCGGCACCGGAAGCACCGGGAGTCATGCGGGCAACCACGGCAAAGTCACAGTCGGGGCCGATTTTGACCTTTTGAGCGTGCAGGCGCAGGATGCTTTCGCGGCCTTTCAGGTCGGGCAGCTCCACGGGCACACGACGGTCAAAACGGCCGGGGCGGGTCAAAGCGGGGTCAAGGGATTCAGGACGGTTGGTGGCGGCCAGAATGATAACACCCTTGGCGGCGTCAAACCCGTCCATTTCGGTCAGCAGCTGGTTCAGGGTCTGCTCGCGTTCATCGTTGCCGCCCATACCGGAAGCACCGTCACGCTTTTTGCCAATGGTATCGATCTCATCAATAAAGATAATGCAGGGGGCTTTTTCGTTGGCCTGTTTGAAGAGGTCACGCACCTTGGAAGCGCCCATGCCGACGAACATCTCGACAAATTCAGAACCCGCAATGGAGAAGAAGGGAACACCGGCTTCGCCGGCAACAGCGCGGGCCAGCAAGGTTTTACCGGTGCCCGGGGGGCCGACAAGCAGAACGCCCTTGGGCATTTTGGCACCGATATCCTCGTAACGCTTGGGGTTATGCAGGAAGTCAACGATTTCCTGCAGGCTCTCTTTGGCTTCGTCCTCACCGGCAACATCGGCAAATTTGATGGACTTGCCATCCTCAACGACATACTGTTTGGCACCGGATTTGCCGCCGCCAAAAATCATGCTGTTGGCGCCGCCGGTCATTTCACCGACCCGCTTGCGCATCATGCGGTTGAACCAGACGATCAGGATGATCATGGGCAGCAGCGAGATGACCCAGCCCAGCAGGGTATCCACCCAGGTGGTCTGGTTGTACACCTTGCCAAAGGAAACGCCGGCGCTTTCCAACCGGTTGACCAGCTGCAGGTCCTGCGCAATGGAGTTGGTGCAGTAGGTGGTATCGTTTTTGTCCACAAAATAGATCTGCTGATCCTGAATTTCAACGGTGCTCAGTTCGCCGCCTTCGAGCATGTTCAGGAAGGTGCCGTAATCGACCTGTTTGACCTGGCCTTTCATCATGGCGGGGAAGGCCCAGAAATTGAGCAGCAGCAACACCACAAGGATCACGGCATATACAATGCCGGTCGTCTTTTTGGGGTCGCGCGGCTGTTGGGTTTCGTGCATAACAATTCCTCCAGTTGGGGGCGGTAATAGGGGCCCCCGATAGATTCTATCATGAAGAATAAAAATGAACTGCGGATGAACAAGGCATGAAATAGCTGGAAATTCCGGTAAACTTTGCGTGAACAAGGGCAGTTTGTGGGCAAAAACAGGAATGCAGACCGCGTAACGACAGGGAAAAAGTGAAGGCAATACCGCACAATTCCCGCCTGACGGCTCAAGCACCGCTCCGGCGGCTGCGGCACCTCGCTCGCCGTATCGGTACTTAGAATTATGCGGTATTGCCTGAAAAGAATCTGAACGGTTTTCCACAAACAGAGGGGCTTCTTGTGGAAAACAAAAACGCGCGGCGGGGAGATAGGATGTTGATGACAGGATACCATGGTTGCAGCTCAGTATGCGGGACGATGCAGGCATCGCGCCCTACAAATCTTTATAACAAAAGCGGGGCGCTGCCAATCAGCAGTGCCCCGCTTAATTTTGTGTTGTGCAGTTTTATCGCCCCAGGCGCACCGGCTCCGGAGGCTCCTGGCCGGGGCGCAGGTCCATCCACCAATAGGCAAGGTCCAGCCATTGGCCGAACTTGTACCCAGTGCGGGGTTCCACGCCGATTTTTTTGAAGCCGAGCGCCTTATGGAACGCGCAGCTCTCTTTGTTCTGGCTGGTCACAAGGGCAACGGCGTTGCAGTAGCCGCGCTGGCGCACGCCGTCCAGCAGGGCTTTGTACAGCCGCCCGCCAACCCCCTGGCCCACACAGTCGTGGGCGCAGTAAACGGTTAGCTCCACATCCCACGCATAAGCTGTGCGGCTGTGCCAGGGGTGGGCGCAGGCAAAGCCGCACAGCTTGCCCGCTGCATTGACGGCAACCAGGAACGGCGCGCGCTGCTGCACATAGGCGATATTTTCGCGCTGGAATTCCTCGGTACACAGGTCATACTGGAAAGTGGCCGTGGAGTGGGTGACATACCAGTTGTACAGCTCCGCCACGGCGGCGGCGTCCTCCGGCGCGGCATCCCGCAGGGTGATGGTGTTTTCAGCGGTCCACTGGGCGGCAAGGGCTTCCTTTTCGGGTTTTGACAGCTTTTTCAGGGCGGCTTCCCGCTTCAGAGCGGCACTTTTATCGGTGCAGCGCTCGGCATAGGTCAGCTTAACGGCACCTTTGGCGTGGGTATACTTGGCACCGGCCTTGCCGCCCTTGTGGGCGCGCAGGCGGCGGGCAAGGTCATTGGTCCAGCCGGAATACAGGCTGCCATCCGCGCAGCGCACCATGTAGACCCAGGCGGAAGCCGGGTCTGGCTGGCAGTCCGCCGCGGTGCTGGGGCGGGGACCAAACTGCTCTAGAGTTTCGGCGCTCACTGTGCGCTCACCGGCCTTCCGGCGGCGCGCAGGGCACGGCGGCATGCCTCAATGGCATCCTCTTTGGTTTCCGCGGTGACAAGGAAACGGCTGGGGTGGCAGAACTTGAGAGCCAGGCCGCTCTTTTCGCGCAGGATCTCCTCCGGCTGGCCGCCCCATGCGGGCGGGAACGGCACCTTGCTGCGGCGGGTCTTGTAATCGGTCACGCACTGGGCGCTGTAGCCGCCGCGCTGGCTGGGGTAGACAACAAACAGGGCATCGGTTTTGTACAGGCCGTTTTTCCAGGGCATGTAGTCCGGCAGGACCACAATGCCGTCCTTGGAGTTCTTGTAGGCGTTCTGGACGGTCTCGTCCGCGCGGTTCACGGCGTTGGCTGCGGCAATCTCGTTTTCCAGCACCTGCTTGGCAAAGGGCACGGCGCGCCAGAAGCAGGCATCGGAATCTTCGCCGGAATCCCACACGGGGTTAAAGCTGCCGATGGCATCGGCCAGGGAGTTCTGTTCGCCGGTGTTATCGTTCAAGTCCAGGGGCTGAACAAAATTTTCATCCAGCAGGCGGGCCTGGTGGGCACCCACCAGCTGGGCACCCAACACGCGCCACAGCAGGCCAAAGGCCGCATAGGGCACGCCGTTGGGGCGGCTTTCGCGCGGTTCCTGGTGGTGGTCAAACATACCGCAGCCCACATCGTACACAATGCCGTCAAAACCATCCGGCACAACAAAACCGCGGGTTACTTTGATATCCGGCCGCACAATCATCAGCAGCGCTGTGGCAAACACATCGTCTGCATGGAACTTGCCGCCGTGAGTAAAACCTTTTGCAGGAATTTTCATAGAATAGCCTCCGTCTATGGGGTAAAATGATGATTAACTAATATTATAACATGAAAGCGTAGGTTGGTAAATGCAAAATCTGCGCGGGCGGGCCGGATTTGGAACAAGTGGCAGCATTTGGCCGAAAAACGGTGATTCACAACCGGCATAAAATATGATATACTAACCTAATATGCCCTTTTGCGGGCATACCGGACATTCGGTGTGTTGACGCGGAATGTTGACCGCAACTTAATGAACAAACAAAGCGAAGGAACTGGATACCCATGCAAAACATCAAAAAAACATTAAAAAGCAAGCGCTTCTGGCTTGGCACGGTGCTGCCATTTGCGCTGGCTGTGGCAGCGGCCTTTGTGGCGCGCTACCAGTTAGAAATTTCTGACGGCGTAACTGCCAACTACATGGCGGGGCAGTGGCCGGTATACGCACCGCTCAATGCGCTGACGGCGTTCTGCCTGACGCTGGTGGTGTTTGCCCTGTGCGGCAGCTTTTGCACATTTGAAACGGTTCTGCCGCAAATCATCCGCCTGCGCGCCTGCGGGTGGGAAGTACTGCCGATGCTGAGCTATGCGGCGTCGGCGCTGGATACCCGCTTTGGCCGCGCGGCAGATTGGAAGCAGCGCCTGGAGGAAGCCACCGGCCACCGCCCGCTGGAGGATCTGCGGGAAGCGGAACCTCTTGGTCCCAAGCATATGGCACAGGCACTTGTCATTGCCCCCTGTACCGGCACAACGATGGCGCTGCTGGCGGCGGGCATCAGCGCAACGCCGGTCACGCTGGCGGCCAAAAGCATGCTGCGCGGCGGCAGGCCGGTGGTGATCGGGGTATCCACCAACGATGGGCTTTCCGGCAGCGTGGGAGCGCTGGCGGCGCTGCTGCAGCGCAAAAATTATTATTTCATTCCCTTTGGCCAGGACGACAGCTACAAAAAGCCCTGCAGCCTGAAAGCGGATTTTACCCAGCTGCCGGATACGCTGGAAGCCGCTCTGCGCGGGGTGCAACTGCAGCCGATTTTGCTGTAAAACCCGTGGAACAGAGCTGTTTTGTGCGGGTGCGGCATATGATAGAAAAGGGCGCTTTGGTGTGGGAACAAAGAGGGGCGGTGCGGCAATGGAATATATCGAAGTAACAGGCGGGAACCCGCTGCGGGGGAGCATCCGCCCGGCAGCGGCCAAAAACAGTGTGCTGCCGCTGCTGGCAGCGTCCCTGCTGTGCAGCGGGCCAGTGCGGCTGTGCGGGGTGCCGGAGTTGGCCGATGTGGCCGAGAGCCTTGCCCTGCTGCGCAGTGCAGGCTGCACAGCGGAGCGGCAGGGGGCGGATGTACGGGTGGACG
>OMCA01001131.1_pt1 | contig 13237 bp, 10 predicted proteins | sample 1673621 | NCBI WGS metagenome assembly OMCA01 (sample SAMEA103958117, study PRJEB25191) | human gut metagenome | biome: human-associated habitat [ENVO:00009003]; feature: intestine environment [ENVO:2100002]; material: feces | place: Germany | collected 2013/2015
CAGGAGCAGCCTTTGGATGGAGGACAGCACAATGGATTTACAGAACATGGATCTTCAGGGCGGCAGCCTTCAGATTTCGACCGAAGTCATTGCAAAGATCGCACGGTGCGCTGCGCTGGAAGTGGAAGGCGTGGCAGAAGTTTCCTGCGGGACCCAGAACAAAAAGCTGAAGGATCTGCTGGAAGCCAGCATCCAGCCGCCGGTGGCCGTGGAAATGCGCGACGGCACGGCAGAGCTTACGCTGCATCTGATCATGGCGTCCGGCGCACGCATCCCTGCAGTGGCGGAAAAGGTGCAGGAAAATGTCAAGTCGGCCGTGCAGAACATGACCAGTGTCACGGTGAGCCGTGTGAATCTGGTGATCGCAGGTCTTGCTGCGGAGCAGTAAGAGCACTTGTAGCCGTACAAAAGAATGGATAGAACGCGTTCTCTCTGCCGGGGTTTCCCGGCGGGGAGAGCTCCTGTTATGAAAGGAATATTATGGAAAACATTTTGCCCCGTAGAGAAGCTCGCGAGAATGCATTTTTGCTGGCATTTTCGCAGACCTTTGGTGATATCCCGCTGGCAGAAGCCATCATCAACCACGAAGAAAACGATGAAGATTTGCGCAAAGCTGTACGCGAAACTTGTTACGATAAAGCATACGCCATCGCTGCTTCAGGAAACAGAAACAAGCATGAACGTCAGGATGCTTTTGACGCCATCCGCGATGAATTCAAAACTCAATATACAGAAGAAGAACTGGAAGAAAAAGGTACATTAATCGACCGTTACTACCACGATGTGGAAAAGGAAGCTATGCGTCGTTGTATTCTTGATGAAGGCAAGCGTCTGGACGGACGTAAGACGACTGAAATTCGCCCTATCTGGTGCGAAGTAGGTTATCTGCCCGGTCCTCATGGTTCTGCCATCTTCACCCGTGGTGAAACTCAGTCTTTAACTTCTGTCACATTAGGTACCAAACTAGATGAGAAAATTGTAGACGATGTTCTGGATCAACACAGAGAACGATTCTTGTTACACTACAACTTCCCTCCTTATTCTACTGGTGAAGCAAAAGCACAACGTGGTGTAGGTCGTCGTGAAATCGGGCACGGGCACTTGGCATGGCGTGCTTTAAAAGGACAAATTCCTACAGGATACCCGTACACAGTACGTGTAGTATCTGATATCATGGAATCAAATGGTTCTTCTTCAATGGCTACTGTCTGTGCAGGAACCCTTGCATTAATGGATGCCGGTGTTGCCATGAAAAAACCAGTTTCAGGTATTGCCATGGGCTTGATTAAGAATGCAGGTGAAGAAAAATATGCCGTATTATCTGATATTCTTGGCGATGAGGATCACTTGGGTGATATGGACTTTAAGGTTACAGGTACTCGTGATGGTATCACTGCTACACAGATGGACATCAAGGTAGATGGCCTGTCATTCGAAATCTTGGAAAAAGCGTTACTGCAAGCAAAAGAAGGCCGCGAACATATTCTTAACAAGTTAACCGAATGTATCGCCGAGCCTCGTAAAGATTTGAAACCGCATGCTCCTCGTATTGAAACGATGACTATTCCTAAAGAGTTCATTGGGGCTATCATCGGTCCGGGCGGAAAGATTATCCAAGGTATGCAGGAAGAGACTGGAGCAACCATCACGATTGAAGAAACTGATGGGGTAGGCCGTATTGAAATTGCGGGAACAAACAAGAAATGTATTGACGATGCTATGCGCATTATCAAGGGTATCGTTGCTGTTCCCGAAGTCGGTGAAGTCTATGTAGGTAAAGTCCGTTCAGTAATGCCATATGGTGTGTTCGTAGAATTCTTGCCTGGAAAAGACGGATTGTTGCATATCTCTGAAATTGACTGGAAACGTCTTGAAACAATAGAAGAGGCCGGTTTAAAAGAAGGGGACGAAATAGAAGTGAAATTACTTGATATTGACCCCAAAACAGGTAAATTTAAACTCTCTCACAAAGTATTACTGCCTCGTCCTGAAAAACAAGAAAAGAAATAAGAACATTCTTTATTTATACCATAAAGAGCGCAACCTGTTATAGGTTACGCTCTTTTTTTAAAAGATTAACCATTTATAATAATGTAAAATAAATAGCGCAACTAAATAATTAATCGCGCTATCTGATATATCATACAGAAGAAACTCCTCCGCTTTATATGATATCCGGTTATAAGATGGGATCAATCTTCTTGAACTTCGAAATCATCTTTACCTACTCCGCAAAGAGGGCAAACCCAATCATCTGGAATATCTTCAAATGCTGTTCCCGGAGCTATTCCACCTTCAGGATCTCCTTCTGCCGGGTCATAAACCCAACCACATACTGTGCAAACGTACTTTTTCATAATTGTCTCTGTTTTATGTTTTAAATGTTCTTTAAATACATAACAAATATACAATGAAATTGTTTACTTGCAAACTATCTCACTAATATTTTTTTTAACTCTTCCATTCCTTCGGACGCACCTTTCTGAATTACATGCACTTTACGCCCCGATGCAATGGGCACCTGCTTAGGATCTATTAAATAAACAGGAGTGTTGGCAGGCACATAATTCAACAAACCGGCAGCGGGATATACATTAAGCGAAGTTCCTATAATTAAAAAGATATCAGCTGTTTCAGCATATTCAATTGCAGTTTCAATCATAGGAACAGATTCACCAAACCATACAATGAATGGACGAAACTGAGAACCGTCTCCGGCCAAGTCTCCCAAATGTATCTCATATTCTTCCGGCTTTAATTCTTTAATATAAGCTGGATTATTAGGTTCCCAACTAGATGTCACTTTGGTCAGTTCGCCATGTAAATGAATAATATGCGAACTTCCAGCACGCTCATGCAAATTATCAATATTTTGAGTAATTACAGTCACATTAAAGAATTTTTCCATCTCAGAGACCAGTTCATGCCCCTGGTTAGGCTTTACAGCAAACAACTGTTTACGACGCTCATTATAAAAATCAATCACCAATTTAGGGTTTGCCGCATACCCTTCTGGAGTAGCCACTTGCTCCACCGGATACTGATCCCATAAACCACCTGCATCACGAAATGTACTGATACCGCTTTCAGCACTCATTCCAGCACCTGTTAAAACTACTAAATTCTTCATTTCTAGTCCTCCTCTTTTAACTAAACACACAAAAATAAGAAAAATTAAATTGTTAAAAACAGATTCATTCAAATAAAACACCTACCTTTGTGCGTTTTGTATAAAACATCTTATAAAATAAATAGTTATGGATAAATTCAGTTACGCCATCGGCCTTGGTATTGGCCAGAATTTATTGAGCATGGGTGCTCAAAGTATTAATGTTGAAGACTTTGCTCAAGCAATCAAAGACGTATTAGATAGAAAAGAAACGGCTATCAGCCACAACGAAGCACGTGAAATCGTAAACAAGTACTTTGAAGAGCTGGAAACCAAATTGAATGCAGAGAATATTGAAAAGGGAAAATCATTTTTGGAGGAAAACGCAAAAAGACCGGGAGTCGTGACACTTCCCAGTGGCTTACAGTACGAAGTGATTACAGAAGGTAACGGAAAAAAACCGAGTGCAACCGACCGTGTAAAATGCCATTATGAAGGTACCTTGATTGATGGGACTTTGTTTGACAGCTCTATCAAACGCGGCGAGCCGGCTATCTTTGGTGTGAACCAAGTAATCAAAGGATGGGTGGAAGCACTCCAACTGATGACTGAAGGTGCTAAATGGAAACTTTTCATTCCTTCAGAACTAGCCTATGGAGCACAACAAGCAGGAGAAATGATTCCTCCTCACAGCACATTGATTTTTGAAGTAGAATTAATCGAAGTATTATAATTATTAAAGCATTTAAGGCAAATGAAAAAAATTAGTTTTTTTGTAGCAATCGCTGCTGCAGCCAGCTTGGCTTCTTGTACAGCTCAAGCACCGAAAGCAAACATGAAGAATGACGTAGACTCACTTTCTTACATGATGGGTATCACCAACACGCAAGGTCTGGATATGTATATGAGCCAACAACTAGGCGTTGATACAGCCTATATGTCCGACTTCATCAGAGGTGTTAAAGAAGGTACCAGCAAGACTAGCCCTAAAGACGTTGCTTATATGGCAGGTCTTCAGATTGGTCAACAAGTTGGTGGACGTATGTTCGATATGATGAGCCAACGTATTTTCGGAAATGACTCTACTCAAAGTTTAAGTAAAGAAAACTTTCTGGCAGGTTTCATGGCTGCTTTGCAGAAAAAAGGCATGAATGTTACTATGGAAGAAGCCAACGCTTACGTTCAGTCTAAGGCAGAAGCAATCAAAGCAAAAGCTACTGAAGCCCAGTTCGCTGAAAATAAAGCTGCCGGTGAAAAATTCCTAGCTGAAAATGCAAAGAAAGAGGGTGTTAAAACTACATCAAGCGGCTTACAATATAAGATAATTAAAGAAGGTAACGGCGCTATTCCTACCGATTCTTCTAAAGTAAAAGTAAACTATAAAGGTACTTTGATTGATGGAACTCAGTTCGACAGTTCATATGATCGTAAAGAACCGACTACTTTCCGTGCTAATCAGGTAATCAAAGGATGGACTGAAGCGCTAACAATGATGCCAGTAGGATCTAAATGGGAACTTTACATCCCTCAAGAGCTAGCTTATGGTGCACGTGAAGCCGGTCAGATTAAACCTTTCTCTACTTTGATTTTCGAAGTAGAACTAGTTGGCATCGAAAAATAACCTCATTTAATACGATTTAGGCACTATAAAATATTTTGTGTAAATGTAAAATACGGGATTCAGTATTGGGTTCCGTATTTTTTATTTAATAGCTTTGCAAAATGAAGAAAATTATGAAAGAGAAGAATCATGTAGTGCCTGATGAGGTATTAAGTAAGGAGTTCCTTAGCCAGTTCAAGACAGAAGCTGATGTCAGCAAGTTTCTGAAACAACTACACGCGCAGGTATTGGAGAAAATGCTTGAAGGTGAGATGGATGCGCATCTGGGTTATGAGAAGAATTCGGTTTCCGGTCATAACAGCGGTAATTCCCGTAACGGCAGCTACCCCAAGAAAATCCAAACTGAACACGGTGAAGCGGTCATACCTATTCTCCATGACCGTAACGGTGAATTCGAGTCCATAGTTGTTCCCAAACACGAGAGTCGTGGGCTTTCCATAGAAAAACTTGTTATCTCCCTATATTCCAAAGGAATGAGCGTGTCCGACATTGAAGAGGAGATGCGTGAAATCTATGAAATAGAACTGTCCACATCAGCCATTTCCATCATTACGAACAAAGTCAACCAGGCTGCTCAGGAATGGCAGAACCGCCCTTTGGATCCTGTCTATCTCATCGTTTGGATGGACGGTATTGTATTCAAGGTTCGTGACAACGGAAAAATCATCAACAAGACTGTCTATCTCTGTGTCGGTCTGAAACAGAACGGCTTGAAAGAAGTCCTTGGCATGTGGGTGGGAAAATCAGAAAGTTCTTCATTCTGGATGGGTGTCCTGACAGATTTGAAGGCCCGCGGAGTGCAGGACATACTGATTACCTGCACTGACAACCTGAACGGGTTTACCGACATCATACGTGCCGTATTTCCTCTGTCTTCCACGCAAATACGTGTTGTATATCAGATCAGGAACTCCTGTAAATATGTCGTTTACAAGGACAAGAAAGAGTTTACAGCCGATATGAAGAGCATCTATAACGCGCCCAACAGGAGGCTGCTGCCGTGGAACTGGATAATTTGGAAAAGAAATGGGGAGGGAAGTACCCTTATGCCATCCTCTCATGGAGGAATAACTGGGATGACCTGACTGTTTTCTTCCAGTTTCCATTGGAAATCAGGAAAATAATCTACACAACAAATCTCATTGAAAATCTGAATGGAAAAATCAGAAAGTACACTAAATCAAAGCTTTCATTCCCGTCGGATGATGCTGTGAAGAAAATGGTATACCTCGCTTTGATGGAGATTGAGAAGAAATGGACAATGCCGATTACTAACTGGGGATTGATTATGAACCAATTTATGCTTATTTTTGAAAACAGAATCCAGATATAAGAGAACTTATAACTGAATCCCGTTTCTATTTACACAAAATATGGATACTACCACGATTTACAAATCAAATTTTCTTTTCCTTTATATCTGTACGCGCCTCAACAACATTAACTACATAATCGCCTAATTTTTCGCATTCACTGATAATATCCATATAATGAACCCCCATCTGATAATTATATTCCTTATTATTCACATCCAATACATTCTGATCCTTCAACTGGTTACGGTAATTGTTTATCTCATTCTCTATATTAAATGATTTGTTAGGATCAACCAGATGATATTCGTCTTCTTCCAAAGATACCATTTGTTGTAGTGCATTATCCGTCAATTGAAGCATCTGATGAATATGGTCATATTGTTTTTCCGTAAAATCTTCATTCCCTCTGAATTTATGATTGATAGTACGCGCCAAATGATAACAGCTGTCACCAATACTTTCCAACTCAGTCACTTCACGCAACATGGTACGTATTTTCAATTTACTTTCTGAACTCAGCCGCCCTTCAGAAACTTCATTCAGATAATTGGCTATCTCCAGCTCCATATTATCACTGATATTTTCATATTTCTCTATCCGGCTAAATAATTTGTTGAAATCATTCTCATTCGTAGTATGCAATAGATCACGCACCATACCAAACATACGGCGAGTACGCTCAGCAAACAAATTAATTTCTTTCCTTGCCTGGACAATAGACAATTCAGCAGTAGATAGCATACCACCAGAGATAAAACGCAAACGGAATTCCTCCTCATCCTCTTTTGGTCTGATTACCCAACAGACCACCTTTTCAATCGGTCCAATAAACCAAATCAATATCAACACATTACAGATATTAAAAGCTGTGTGGAAAGCCGAAAGTTTATAAGTAATTGCCACTTCAGGCGATACTCCTGGAAATAAGCGGTTAATCATTCCACTCACCATATCTACAAACGGATGGAAAATACATAAAATCCATACCACCCCAAATATATTAAAAATAAAATGAGCCAACGCCGCCCGCCTTGCTTGCGTATTCGCCGTCAAAGCTGCAATATTAGAAGTTACAGTAGTACCAATATTCTCGCCCATCACCAGTGCAATGCCCAAATACAAATCAAGCACACCACTGGAACAAAGAATCAATGTAATGGCCATAACCGCAGCAGAAGACTGTGCGCACATTGTTATTATTCCACCTATCAACAAGAATGATAAAATGGAAAAAAATCCCCATTCCTTGCAAGAGGTAATAAAACTGATGATAGCTGCATTATGCTCCAAATCCATATGCATGGCATTCTCACGTAACGTAGTCAATCCCAAAAACATGAACGAAAATCCAAAAATAAATTCCCCAAAAGATTTTTTCTGACTTTTATTAGAAAAGATTAAAGGAACAGCCAATGCAAAGAGAGGAAAAATAAGATTATTCATATCGATCTGGAAACCGAAAATAGACATAATCCAAGCGGTCACCGTAGTACCAATGTTAGCTCCCATAATTACAGAAATAGCCTGCCCCAAAGTCAGCAATCCCGCATTTACGAAACTAACTGTCATTACCGTTGTCGCAGTAGAAGACTGTACAGAAGCTGTCACAAATGTACCAGTTAACAGCCCGGTAAAACGGTTCGTGGTCATTGCCCCCAGAATATGACGCAAATGTCCGCCTGTCAGTTTTTGCAAGGCCTCACTCATGGTTTTCATCCCATACATCAGAAGTGCCAGTGAGCCTATCAGTTTCAAAAAAACAAATATTGACATGTAGATTCTCTTTTATTTATACCCTCTTCTTTATTACACTTTATTAAAAAAGACACAGAGGTACAAAGTATTTAATCCGTCATGAGTTAAACCTTGCACCTCTGCATCTATATCATTGTTCTGTTCACCATAGCCATTTCAGGTTAGGATTTCTTTTCCTTCACATTGCTACTGGCTTCCACCACATTAACTACATAATCGCCCAGTTTTTCACATTCTCCAATGATATCCATATAGTGTACACCCATCTGATAATCATACTCCTTATTATTCACATCCAGTACATTTTGATTCTTTAGCTGATTACGATAGTTATTTATTTCATTCTCTATATTAAACGATTTATTCACATCCACCACATGATGTTCATCTTCCACCAACGAAACCATTTGGGACAAAGCATCATCTGTCAACTGGAACATCTGATGAATATGATCATACTGTTTCGGAGTGAAATCCATATCACTCCGATGCTTACGATTAATTGTACGTGCCAAATTATAACAGCTGTCACCAATACTCTCTATTTCAGTCACCTCACGAAGCATAGCACGAATCTGCAACTTACTCTCAGAACTCAAACGCCCGTCGGATACCTGATTCAGATAATTAGCAATCTCCACCTCCATATTATCACTTATATTCTCATATTTCTCAATACGGCTGAACAATTTGTTAAAGTCATTGTCATTCGTGGTATGAAGCAGATCCCGCACCATGCCAAACATACGATGAGTACGCTCTGCAAAAAGATTGATTTCCTTGCGTGCCTGCAATATAGAAAGCTCCGCAGTAGAAAGCATACCACCTGTAATAAAGCGCAAACGATATTCTTCATCCTGCTCTCTCTGAGGAATGATTTTACAGACTGTTTTCTCTATCAACTTAACAAACCAAATAAGAATCAACACATTGCATATATTAAAAGTAGTATGAAAAGCAGACAGTTTAAAAGATACGGCAACAGCCGGATCTGCTGTTTTCATTATATCTTCTACAAACCATGAAACCCCCATAGTTACAGGCTTGAAAAGACATAATACCCAAATAACCCCAAAAACATTAAACACCAAATGAGCCAGCGCAGCCCTCCTAGCCTGCGTATTAGCAGTCAGTGCAGCAAGGTTGGCTGTTATGGTAGTACCAATATTCTCGCCAAGCACCAATGCAGCCCCCAACTCAAAACTAATCCAACCATTGGCACACATAATTAAAGTAATAGCCATCGTTGCCGCCGATGCCTGTACAATCATAGTCAGAACTGTACCGATGACAACAAATAAGATAACAGAACCAAATCCCATATCGGTATAGTTCTGAACAAAAGACAACATTTCGGGGTTTCTACTTAAGAGAAACCGAATATAAATTCTCCAATGGATTTACGGTTACTCTTTCCTGAAAATAATAAAGGTACGCCAACAGCCAATAACGGAAGCGCCATAGCAGCAATATCTACTTTGAACCCCAATGCAGATATAATCCATGCAGTAACAGTGGTACCGATATTCGCCCCCATAATGACCCCAATTGATTGTGAAAGCGTAAGGAGTCCGGCATTAACAAAACTTACTACCATAACAGTAGTAGCAGAAGAGGATTGAATTAACGCAGTGATAAGAACACCGGTTAACACTCCGGTTACCCGGTTGGTGGTCATCGCTGTGAGGATTTTACGCAGTCTGTCACCAGCAAACTTTTGCAGCCCCTCACTCATGATTTTCATTCCATAAAGGAATAGCGCCAGTGAACCTAGCAGCTTTAAGAAATCATAAAAAGAATACTCCATCTTTAATTAATTTGGTAGGAATTGGCTAATCTCCCTTTTATTCAGTAAATTTCAAGCCGTTTCACTACGTTAGTAATAATTATTACGATTATGTTACAAATCTGTTGCAAAAATAACAATATTTCAAAGAACTTCCCAATCGGAAGCTCACTTTTGGATATTTATAATGGTTTTAATCTAGATATCCCATATGGACCAGTCAGTGCCAAAGTCAATAACAAAGTAGAAGGGCTCAATTACCGGGCCTATAATAATAAGGATGTGGAATTCCTGAATATGCTAAATCCTTCGGGAATGCGCACTTATGTCCGTTCACTTTGCTTCATCTTGTGCAAAGCGGTGGAGGACCTATACCCTGATGGAAAAATCATGCTTGAACATCCCGTATCCAAAGGATATTATTGCGACTTGCAGATAGGGCACGAGACCGGACTGGATGATGTTTCCCGTATTAAGCAGCGAATGAAAGAGATTGTGGAAGCCAACATCCCTTTCCATCGTTTTGAATGTCATACAACTAAAGTAGTAGAACTATTCTGCCGGAAAGGAATGATGGACAAAGTAAAACTACTTGAAACTTCAGGAGAACTTTACTCCTATTATTATACTTTGGAAAATACCATTGACTACTACTATGGCAGCCTGCTGCCCAGCACCGGATATATCCGCAAATTCGACATAGTGAAATACTATGACGGCTTGTTGCTGCGTGTCCCCAACCGTCAGAATCCGGAAGTACTAGAGGAAGTGGTAAAACAAGAAAAAATGCTGGAAGTATTCAAAGAACATCGTCGTTGGAATCAGATTTTAGGCGTAGGGACTGTAGGAGATTTCAATGTGGCCTGTAATGAAGGCTATGCCACCGATCTGATTAATGTGTCCGAAGCCTTGCAGGAAAAAAAGATTTCCAATATTGCCGATGGGATATACCACAGAGGAAAAAACGGTCAAAGAGTAAAACTGGTTCTTATCTCCGGTCCATCCTCTTCTGGTAAAACGACTTTCAGCAAACGGCTCAGTATTCAGTTGATGGCAAACGGTCTGAAGCCTTACCCCATCTCCCTGGACAATTATTTTGTTGACCGAGAAAAGACACCAAAAGATGAAAAAGGTGATTATGATTACGAATCATTGTATGCATTAGATTTAGAGTTCTTCAACAAGCAATTACAAGATCTGCTTCATGGAAAGGAAGTGGAATTACCACGTTTCAACTTCACCACAGGAAGAAGGGAATTTAAAGGTGACAAACTTAAGATTGACGATAACATGATATTGATTCTCGAAGGGATCCATGCACTTAACCCCGAGTTAACTCCTCATATTCCCACCGAAAATAAATATAAAATATATGTATCGGCATTAACCACTATTCTGCTGGACAATCATAATTATATTCCGACTACCGACAACCGTTTGTTGCGCCGTATTATCCGCGACCACAAATACCGTGGCTATTCCGCAGAAGAAACGATCAGAAGATGGCCCAGCGTACGTGCCGGAGAAGAAAAATGGATCTTTCCATATCAAGAAAATGCAGATGCCATGTTCAATTCTGCCCTATTGTTTGAACTGGCCATTATGAAAGATTATGCTATTCCCATTCTAAGGAATGTCCCCAATAACAAACCGGAATATTCAGAAGCATATCGTTTACGCAAATTCTTGGAATATTTCGCTTCGGTACAAGATAAAGAATTGCCTCCTACCTCTTTACTGAGAGAATTTTTAGGAGGAAGCAGTTTCCGGTATTAACCTGTTATTAAACAGTATATAAGGTTTGTTTATGTGCGAAACAAACAGTAATTTCGACCACTATTAAACAAGTATAAGCGAATGCACTCCAAAGGCTATAGAAAACTGTTCAACTGCCTGATGTTCTACTGCTAAGAACATTTCTTCTTCAGGAGGGTATGCCAAAAGCCAGCAGACTGTACATTCATTAGCCACCATAAAGATGGATTGAATGACAGCGTATCTTACTTTTGGCATACGTTTCATTCTATTGATATCTTCTTCTGCATATCAATCGGTCGGCTCCTTCAATCCGTCCTTATGGGAATTCCTATTTATGAACAAATAAACCTTATTATAACTCTTATGATAACAACAACCAACGGAATGACAGACCGTATCCAACGCCTGCGTCAAGAATCTTTTAACGCACAACCTTCTCTGTCCATAGAACGTGCTCTGATAGAGACCGAATTTTACAAAGAAAACGAAGGGAAATATCCAATTCCCATTCTAAGAGCACTGAACTTTCTTGAAATCTGTAAACGGAAAACTATATACATAGGTAAAGACGAACTGATTGTAGGTGAACGTGGACCACATCCCAAAGCCGTATCTACTTTCCCTGAACTGACCTGTCACAGCGTGGAAGACCTTCATGTGTTGAACACCCGCGAATTACAGCGCTATACCATCAGCCAGGAAGATATAGACACCTATGAACGCGAGGTTATTCCTTATTGGAAAGGGCGCACCCAACGCGAACGCATCTTCAATCACGTTCCCAAAGAATGGAAAGAAGCTTACGAAGCAGGAATGTTCACTGAATTTATGGAACAACGAGCCCCCGGTCATACTTCCTTGGACGGAAAAGTTTATCAATATGGCATGCTGGATCTGAAAGAACGTATTGCCCATGAGCTGAGAAATCTGGATTTCATGAATGATCCAGAAGCAACCGACAAACAAGAAGAACTGACCGCCATGTCCATCTCCTGTGATGCCGCTATCATTTTTGCCGAACGCCATGCTGAACTGGCCGAAAAGATGGCTGGACGAGAAACCGATCCGAAACGCAAAAAGGAACTGAAAAAAATAGCGGAAATCTGCCGATGGGTTCCTGCACATGCCCCACGTACTTATTGGGAGGCCATACAGATGTACTGGTTTGTCCATCTCGGCACCATTACAGAGCTGAACGGATGGGACGCCATGAATCCAGGACATTTTGACCAGCATCTCACTCCTTTCTATGAAAATGACCTAAAAGAAGGAATACTGACTCGTGCAGAAGCCAAAGAACTAATATCATGTTTTTTTATCAAAATAAATAATCAGACAGCCCCACCCAAAGTTGGCATCACCGCCAAAGAAAGCGGTACCTACAATGACTTTACCAATCTGAATATCGGTGGCATCAAACGCGATGGTAGCAACGGGGTCAGTGAAGTATCCTATATCATGCTCGAAACAGTAGATGATCTTCACCTGTTACAACCCGGAAGCGCCCTGCACATCAGTGTATGCACCCCAGAGCGTTTCCTGCGCGAAGGCTGCAAAGTAATCCGTAAGGGCTACGGCTACCCATCCGTATTCAATCCCGACACATACGTCATGGAACTAATGCGACAGGGAAAGACACCGGAAGACGCTCGCGAAGGCGGATGTAGCGGATGCATAGAAGTAGGCGCTTTCGGAAAAGAAGCTTACGTACTGACCGGTTACCTTAACGTCCCCAAGATATTGGAAGTCACCTTGCACAACGGAACTGATCCTGTGTCAGGCAAGAAAGTAAGCTTAGAAACAGGAGATCCCCGTACCTTCCGGACTTATGAAGAACTTTATGACGCATTCCTTAAACAAATCCATTATTTTGTAGATATGAAAGTACGTGT
>OMCA01001133.1_pt1 | contig 13227 bp, 12 predicted proteins | sample 1673621 | NCBI WGS metagenome assembly OMCA01 (sample SAMEA103958117, study PRJEB25191) | human gut metagenome | biome: human-associated habitat [ENVO:00009003]; feature: intestine environment [ENVO:2100002]; material: feces | place: Germany | collected 2013/2015
ACGCGCTGGAGCAGGAAACCGCACAGCTTACCGAAGAGCGCGCCGGACTGATTGCCGCCGCCGAGAAGCGCAACGGCATTCTTGACAATATCGCGAAGGGCGCGGGCATTGTTTCCCGTTCCTTCAAGCAGAACAACGGCGACGACAACGCCGCGCCCGATGATCCCTTCGGTACGCCCGAATATCGTTCCGCGTGGCTGAAAAACATTCGCCGCCTTCCGCTGAGCGACGCAGAGAAGCGCGCATTCAGCAACGCAAGCGGCGCGGGCGCGGAGGTTATCCCGACGCAGACTGCGAACGAGATCATCAGCAAGGTAAAGACGCTTGCACCTATGCTGAATGAAGTTACCCTTCTGCACGTCAAGGGCGCTGTAAAGTTCGCGATCGAAGGCACGAACAACGCCGCCGCGATCCACACCGAGAACGCAAGCATTACCGCCGCCGCTGACACGCTGACCACCGTTTCCCTTTCCGGTTATGAGATCGTCAAGCTGGTTCAGATTTCCGATACTGTAATGACTATGAGCATTACCGCGTTTGAAAGCTGGATCGTCAATATGCTGGCGGAAGCTATCGCCCGCAAAGTCGAAGATTTGCTTATCAACGGCACGGGTTCTTCCCAGCCGAAGGGCATTGAAAACGCGAACACTTGGGGCGCGACCAACAGCGTTACCGTTGCAAAGACGGGCGCGCTTACCGCCGCAAACGTGCAGACGTTGATCGGGCTTCTGCCTTCCGGCTATGACCGTAACGGCAAGTTCGTTATGAACAAGAAAACCTTGTTCACCGACTTTATGCCGTTGCAGGACAACAGCAAGAACCACATTGTAACCGTTCAGAACAACGCGTACTTCGTGTACGGCTATCCCGTTCTTCTGTCCGATTACGTCGCGGATCACGAAGCCTTCTTGGGCGACTTCAAGAAGGTTTGCGCGAACCTTGCCGAAAATATCGGCGTGAAGAGCGCCTACGACATCGACACGAACAGCTACAAATATAGCGGTATCGCGATCTTCGATTGCGCGCCCGCTATCGGCGAAGCCATCGTGAAGCTGGTCAAGGCGACCGCCTAAAGCGGGAGGGCTGACAAATGCTTGACAAGGTAAAGCTGGCGTTGCGGTTGAGCGGGACGGCGCTTGACGGCGAAGTTTCCGATCTCATAAACGCGGCGATCGCTGATCTTCGCCTTGTCGGTATCAACATTCCGGCGGAAGCGGGATCGTCCAGTAAAACGCTGGGCGATCCCCTTCTTGATCGGGCGGTTGTGCTTTATGCAAAGGCGGAATTCGGCTTCAATGACGACGCGGAGCGTTACCGCAACGCATACGATTATTTGAAGTGCGCCTTGTCGCTGACCGCTGATTACACCGAAGAAAGCGAGGGCAAATAAATGAGATGGGGCGAACAAATAACATTGGTTGCCTTGTCTGAACCTTCGCCGCGCACGAACGAACACGGCTTCCCCGTCGCCCGCACAGAAACCGCGACAACGGTTTTCGCTGACAAGAAATCCGTGGGCTTTTCGGAGTTCTACAAGGCGCAACAGGCGGGCTATACGACGGAATTAAAATTCGACGTGCATTCCTTCGAGTATGAGGAACAGCAGATCGTGGAATATCCCGTTTCGAGCGGGAAACGGTATCGCGTCCTTCGGACGTACACGCACGGGAACGGAGAATTTACAGAGTTGACGCTGGTTAATCTTCCGGAAGCGGAAGGGGGCGGCAACAATGGCGAAGTTTAACGTTGTCGGGCTGGACGACGTACAAGAAGCAATGCTTCGGCAAGACGCGATCGTTGAAGAAGCCGTGCCGGAAATGCTCAAAGCGGGTGGCGCAGTAATGCAGAAGGCACAGCAAGAAGAGATCAAGACAAGGTTCAACAGCAGACGAAGCACGGGGGCGCTTCTTGCGTCCATCAAAGTATCCGCCGTGAAAGAGATTGACGGCGGAAAACGGGTTGAAATCTATCCGAACGGAAAGGACAAGCACGGAGTACGCAACGCGGAAAAAGGCTTCGTCCTTAATTACGGGCGTTCAAATATGCCCGCGCGCCCGTGGTTCACGGCGGCGAATGAAAAGGCGGCGGACGACGTTGTTTCGGAAATGCGCCGCGTGTGGGAGGAAAAGCAAAATGAAGAACGTTGACAGCTTGTTAAAAGCGGAGCTTGAAAAGCTGGGCGTTCCCGTCGAACGCCTTAAATACGGCGGGAAGGCGGCTTGCTTTATCGTCTATCAGCTTGTCGTGGGGCGCGACACGTTCTTTTCAGACGATGAAGAGGGCGCGCAGGAATTCACGTATCAAGTACACGTCTATTCAAAAACGGATTACATCGACATTCTTCAACGCTTGAAAACAGCATTGAAGGCGGCGGGGTTCTACGCGATCACGATAGACGCGGAAACATACGAACAGGACACGGGATATTACCACGTTCCCGTTGAAATCAAGTATATGGAGGTATGACACATGGCAACAATCGGTTTGCGCGATCTTTACCGCGCACCCATCACGATCGGCACGTCCGGCGCGGAGGAATACGGAACGCCCGTGCGTATGGCGAAAGCTATTTCGGCGGAGCTTTCCGTTGAAGTCGCCGAAGCGATCCTTTACGCCGACGACGGCGCGGACGAAGTTGTAAAAGAATTCGTATCCGGAGAAATCACGCTGAACGTGAACGATCTTCTTCCGGCTGATCTTGCCGCCCTGCTTGGACAGAAGCAGGACACGGACAAGGTTGTTTACGGTTCTGACAGCGACGAAGCGCCCTATACCGCAATCGGCTTCCGCGCGAAGAAGGCGGGCGGAACGTACAAGTACATTTGGCTTTACAAGGTCAAATTCGCGATCCCCGATGAAAACTACACCACGAAGGGCGACAGTATCGAATTTACTACGCCGGAGATCGTCGGACAGTTTATCAAGCGTTCCGACGGATTGTGGAAGGCTGAACACGTCGCAGAGCCTACGAACAGCGTGGCGACGGCTTGGTTCACTTCCGTTCGTGAGCCTAACAACGCGGGCGGTTAATCGAATATCGAAAGGAGGAACGGCGGGAAGTCTGAAAAGGCTTCCCGCCTTATTCTGCTATGAGCGCAATTAAAGACGGACGTTTCCCGATCATGCTGGACAAGGAAAGACACCTTCTTTTCAGTCTGAACGCGATCGACGAAATGCAGGACAAATTCGGCGGCTTCGATCGCCTTGATACCGTGCTTTCCGGCAAGGACAGCATTAAAAATCTTCGCTGGCTTCTGACCGTGCTTTTGAATGAGGGCGCGGCGGACGACGAAGAACCGCTTACCGAAAAACAGGTGGGCAAGCTCATTCATACGGGCAATTTCGCCGACGTGAAAGCGGCGATCTTCAAATCCTTTTCTATGGGCAACAACGGAACGCCCGAACCGCCCGAACGGGACGAAGAGGAAGAGGACGACGAAGAGGACATCGAAAAAAACGCAACAGCGGGCAAGGAATAATCGACCTTGCCCGCCTTCTTTATATCGGCGTAACGCTTCTTCGCTGGAGCGAAGCCGAAGTATGGCGCATGACACCGTATAAAATTTTGACGCTTTTCAAAATTCATCGTGAATTCAATCCGGATCGTTTCAAGCCCGTTCCGAAAGAAGTTGATATTGACGACGTGCTGGGAGGGATATAAATGGCGAAAGAAGAGCAGATCAAAACATCAATCGACCTTACAGGCGAAAAAGAGTATCGCGCCGCTTGCACTAACATAAATTCTTCCCTTCGCGAAATCGGATCGGAAATGAAGCTGACGACGGCGGAATTCGCCGACAACGCAGACAGCGTGGAAGCGCTGACCGCAAAACAGAAGCTATTACAAAAGCAGTTCGACGAACAGGCGAAGAAAGCAGAAGCGGCGGAAAAGGCATTGAAGAAAATGCGCGATAACGGTATCGAACCGACAAATCCCGCATATCAGAAAATGCAAACAAATCTGAACAACACCAAAGCCGACATGGTGAAAATTCAAAAGGAAATCGACGACACTTCTAAAAAGCTGAAAAGCTCAAAGGTGGATTGGGAGAGCGTCGGCGAAACCGTCGGCAAAGCAGGAAAGGCGATCGGCGCAGCTTGCGCGGCTATGGGTGCGGCGATTGCGGCGGCGGGTGCGGCATTCTTCGGGCTTGCCGAAGAAACACGCGAAGCCCGCGAAAACATGGGTAAACTTGAAACCAGTTTCACGACGGCGGGACATTCGGCAGAGGACGCGAAAAACACCTATACGGAGTTGTACGGCGTTCTTGGCGACGACGGACAGGCAACAGAAGCCGCCGCCCACCTTGCGAAGCTGACTACGAACGAAAAAGAGCTTTCGGACTGGACAAACATTTGCACGGGCGTTTACGCGACATTCGGCGACAGCTTGCCGATTGAAGGTTTGACCGAAGCCGCGAACGAAACGGCAAAGACGGGATCAATCACGGGCAATCTTGCCGACGCGCTGAATTGGGCGGGTGTTTCCGAAGATGATTTTCAAGCCAGCCTTGACGCTTGCACATCGGAGCAGGAGCGACAAGCCCTTATCACGTCCACGTTGAACGGGCTTTATTCAGAAGCGGCGGACAAGTACAGAGAGGTAAACGGCGACATTATCGACGCGCAGAAGGCAACAGCAAATCTGAACAGCGCTATGGCGGCGCTGGGCGCGATTGCTGAACCGATCATTACAAAGCTGAAACAGCTTGCGGCGGAGCTTTTGCAGGAAATAACGCCGTTCGTCGAGCTTATCGGAAAAGGCTTGACGGGTGCGCTTTCCGGTGCGGAGAGCGCGGCGGAGGACTTCACAGACGGCTTGCTGGGTATGGTTACGTTCGCGATCAAAAAGCTAACGGAAATGTTACCGACCTTCCTTGAATTCGCGGTGAAGATGATCGCGAATATTGCTACGGGCATAGCTCAATCGTTGCCGACGCTTGTTCCTTCGCTGGTTCAGCTTGTAACGGACATCGTGCAAGTTCTGATCGACAATATCCCGTTGCTGATCGACGCGGCTTTACAGCTTGTAACAGGGCTGGCGGAAGGCATTATAAACGCGATCCCCGTTCTTGTTGCGGCGCTTCCGCAGTTGATAACCAGCTTGATCGACGGTTTGCTTTCCGCAATCCCGCAGATCATTCAAGCGGGTATCGACCTTCTGACGGCGTTAATTACCGCCCTTCCGGAGATTATCACAACGATTGTTGAAGCAATCCCGCAGATCATTGAAGGCATTATCACGGCGCTTACGGAGAACATACCGCTTATCATTCAAGCGGGCATTGATCTTCTTGTCGCGCTCATACAGGCATTGCCGCAGATTATAACGACGATCGTTCAAGCGATCCCACAAATCATAAGCGGCATTGTAAACGCGCTGATCGGCAACATCGACCAAATCATTATGGCGGGCGTTCAGCTTTTCGTGGCGCTCATTCAGAATTTGCCGACGATCATAGTTGAAATTGTGAAGGCAGTTCCGCAGATTGTTTCCGGCATTGTGCAAGCGTTCGCGTCGCTGGGCGGCGAAATGATAAACGCGGGCGCAAACCTTCTTCACGGCTTGTGGGAAGGTATCAGCGGCGCGGCTTCGTGGTTGTGGGAAAAGGTATCCGGCTGGGCTTCGTCCCTTGTTTCGGGTATCAAGGACTTCTTCGGCATTCATTCCCCGTCAACGGTATTCGCTGAAATCGGCGGCAACATGGCGGACGGCGTGGGCGTAGGCTTCACCGACAACATGGGTGGCGTTGAAGGCGATATGACCGCCGCAATGGGCGGAGCGGGCGCACTGACGGCGGCGGAAGCAGTAAACGCCGTGAACAACGGCATTATTGCGAACATTGAAGGCTTGTCCGGAGCGGTGAACGCGATCGTCGAGCGGGTTATTACCGGACTGACGGCGCAAGCTCAACGTTTTAATCAAGCCGGACAGGACTTCGACAAGAACACAGCTTCCGGCATGGTAGCGGGTATCGTGCAGATCACGCAGAAAGTACCGCAGATCGCGCAAAGCATTATTACCGCATTCACGGCACAACATCAAAAGTTCGTAACCGAAGGAACGAACATCGACAAGAGCATAGCGCAAGGAATGATCGCGGGTATCCCGCAGATCACGGGCAAGGTTGCACAAATCATTCAGCCCATTATTACCGCGCTTCGCTCTTACGTATCGCAGTTCACGGAAGCGGGCGAAGAGATGGTGCGCGGCATTTGGCAGGGCTTTCAAAATATGTCCGGCTGGCTTGAAAGCCGCGTCCGCTCTATGATGAGGGATATTGTGGCGGCGGTTGAAGAGGAAATGGACATCAATTCCCCGTCGAAGGTTTTTGCCCGTATCGGTTCGTACATGGCGCAGGGCTTGGGCGAAGGCTTCGCCCGCGAAATGCGCGACGTTGAAAGTTCGATCCGGCGCGAAACGTCGAACGCCGTTCCGGAATTCCGTTCCGGAGAGGGACGCGACACGCGCGGCGGCGGTACGCCTTCCGTTGAAGTCGTGCAAAACATCTATGCGAACGAAACGAGCTACGCCGAACAGCAAAGACAGGCGGCGCGGCAGTTCCGGCAGATTGCGCGGGAGGTTATGGCATGAGGACACAAGAAAAATTGATCTACACGAACGAGCGCGGGGAAAGCATAGAGTTTTCCCCCGCTTCTTCGTATCACGTAAACTTCAAGGACGTTACCGGACTTTCCGACGTGCGGAACGCTATTTACAGCACCAACAGCATGGGGCAGGACGGCGACACATACTTGGGGTATCGGATCGAAAGCCGCGATATTGACATCGTGGGATACATCAAGGAGCGGGACAAGCAAGCGGCGCAGAACCTACGCCGGAAGCTGAACCGCATATTAAATCCGCAGTACGAAGCAACGTTGACGTATGTTTTCGGCGACTTCCGGCGGGTGATCGGGTGCAAGATCGACGACGCGCCGATCTTCAAGCGAAAGCCGATCTTCGAGCAATTCACGGTTAGCTTGTCTTGCCTTAATCCCTTTTGGAGAGAGGAAACGGAAACGCGCGAGGACATAGCAACGTGGATCGGCGGCTTTGAATTCCCCGTTCCGGACGGGCTGGAGCTTTACGACGGCTGGGAAATCGGCTATCGCCAGCCGTCGCTGATTGTGAACGTCTACAATTCCGGCGACGTGAAAAGCGGTATCCGGATCGAGTTCCGCGCGATCGGCGCGGTTACAAATCCCGTATTGCTGAACGTCGATACACGGGAGTTTATCAAGCTGAATATTTCGCTTGTAGCGGGCGACGTTTTAACCGTTTCCACGGGCTACGGTGAAAAAGCCGTGAAGCTGAACCGTGGCGGCACGATTACAGACGCGTTCCGCTATCTCGACGTTGATAGTTCGTATTTGCAGATAGCCGTGGGCGACAATCTCTTCCGTTATTCAGCGGACGCGAACGCCGAAAATCTCGAAGTTTCGATCTATCACAATAACTTGTATTTGGGGGTGTAGCGCGGTGGAATTATACGTTTATAGCCGCGATATGACACTTCAAGGGATCGTCGAAAAGATTTCGTCCTTGATATGGACGCGGCGTTATTGGAGTTGCGGCGAATTCAAGTTGCTTGTTCCCTTCACGGAGGAACACGCCCGCTTGCTGGTGAAGGAAAATATCATCATCAAGCGCGGCGGCAACGAAGCGGCGGAAATCCGCTATATTCACATCACGAAGAATTCACAGGGCATGGAGGAAATAGAGGTTCAAGGCAAGTTCCTTCTTTCGTGGATCGGCAAGCGCATTTTGACAACGCAGATCATCACGAAGGACACGACACAGAACATTCTATACGCCATTGTGAAGCAGACTTGCACGAACGCAGGAGCGGCGCGCAATATCCCGAATTTCAGCATATCCACGACCGACGCAGACACCGGAAGCGGGCAGATCGACTATACTTCGGAGCAGTACGCGAACGCCCAGCTTGCGGCGGAAACGGCGGCGAAGGCGGCAAAGCTGGGTATTCGGGTTCTGACAAATGCCCGCACGGGCAAGCATACCTTTTCCGTTTACGAAGGGCGCGATCTTACGGCGGGCAATACCGCAGGGAACGCGCCTTGTATCTTTTCGCAGGAGTTCGACAACATCGTGGAACAGGAATACACGAACAGCGTTGAAAACCTTAAAACAACGGCTTACGTCGGCGGAGAGGAAAAAGAAGGCGTAACGCGGAAGGTTGCCGAAGTCGGCGGCAGTTCGACGGGGCTTTCCCGCGACGAAGTTTTCATCAATGCAACGGACATCGTGCAGGAATACGAAAACGAGAGCGGGCAGACCGTAACGCTTACAACGGCGCAGTATTTAGCGCTTCTTTCCGCGCGCGGCGTTGAAGAGCTGGAGCAATACGCGGAAACGCTTGCTTTCGGATCGAAGATCAACACGAACGCGAATTTGAAGTACGGCACGGACTACGATTTAGGCGATCGGGTAACGTGTATCAATAAGCGCTGGAACGTCCGCATTGACGTTCGCATAACGGAGATCGCGGAAACCTACGAAACCAGCGGCGAAGAAATAGATATTACCTTCGGCGAGAGCTTGCCCGCGCTTCTGACACAAATTCGGCAGATTACGAAATAAAGGAGGGCTTCACAGCATGGAAAAATCAAGTTTCTTCAATAGCGTTTCGCACGATCGCACGTACAAGGCGGAGGATTGGGCGGAATACTTTGCTTCGTTCATCGGGAACGGCGTTTTCCCCGTCCCTTCGACGGGGCTTCAAGTCGTCGCAAACGACGGAATGAAGCTGAACGTAAAAACGGGCAAAGCGTGGATCAACGGTTACTTCTACTTCAACACGGGCGATCTTGCCGTCGAGCTTGACACGGCGGACGGACAGTTGAACCGCATTGATCGTGTTGTCGTGCGCTGGGATTTGACAAACCGCGTTATGTCGGTGAAGGTCAAATCTTCTTCGTTCAGCGCTTCCCCTACCGCGCCCGCATTGCAGAGGGACGCGGACATTTACGAGCTTGCGCTGGCGGACATCTACGTGGGCGCGGGCGTAACAGCAATCACGCAAAGCAAGATCACGGATCAACGCTTGAACACGTCGCTTTGCGGCGTTGTTGCCGCAGTCGTTCAGCAGATCGACACGGCGGCTTTTAACGCACAGCTTCAAGCGTGGTTCGCTGAATATCAATCCCTTTCGGCGGCGGAGTACAACACGCTTGTTTCGTATATGAATTCGCTGAAATTGCAGGGTAACACGCAATACGAAGCGTTCGAGCAACACATGGCGGATTTTGAAACACAGGCGGCGGCGGACTTCAACGCATGGTTTAACGGCTTGCAAAACGTCCTTGATGATAACGCGGCAACAAATCTTCTGAACATCACGAACGCGCTTGACGCGCGCGTGGATATGCTGGAAGCGGTGCTTTTCAATGACATTACGACAAATCCGTTCTTGATCCTCTTCGATGATCTCGACGGCGTAACGTCTACGGGCATTTGGAACGAGAGTTTGCAGAGGATCGAATGCTGACGCGGTACGCTTGCACGGCGGCGGAATTGTCGTGCGTGATCGGAAACATCTTCGCGGAGCTTTCCCCGCCATGCGCGGCTTGCGGCGCGGAGGTATTACAGATCACAGGAACAACGGTTACAGGGAACGCGGCAACGCTGACTATTACCGAAGCGGGCTTCGATTTCGACGGGTGCGCCGACGATACCGCTATGATCGAGCGAATGCGGAAAGGACGGTGCATATATGCAAAGACCGGAGCGGGAGCGGAAAGAACCGACGGAATTCAACGTGATTGTGAAAGCGAAAGACCTTGTAAAGCACACCTTCACGATCACGAATTCGACGGAGCGCTACCCGAAGAAATACCGCTTCACGCTTGTAAACAGGATACAGGATAAAGCGGTGGACATTTACGAATGCGTCCTTGAAGCGAACGAATTAGACCTTCGGGACGCGCAGGAATACAGACAACGGCAGAAGCTACAAGCAAAGGCGCTGACCTATTGCAAGGAGCTTCTATTTTTCATAGAGCTTTCGCAGGAAATGGGCTTTATTTCTATGAGCAGTTGCGAATATTGGTCAAAACTTGCGCTTGAAGTGAAGTACATGACGACCGCGTGGAAGAAGCGGGACAAAACGAGAGCTTGAAAAACGTTCGGGGTACATCTTGATACGCCTAATTCGTCGAACGCCAACAACGTCCGCAACGTCAATTCGGACGGCTCTTTGAACAACAACAACAACGCGTACAACGGCAACAATGGCGTTCGCCCGCTTCGGTGGACTATGTGAACGAGTAGGCACAGCCGAAAGCAGAATACCACCATCAAAGGAAGGTGTATCCCGTCGCCGCTATCCACGGCGGGGACGAATACAGGATCGCCGATACCGGAGCATACCGCCTTCCGGCGGCTGGCAAAGGTTATAAACAGCGAGGATTTTTTATTATGACAGACTTTGAAAAGATACACAGTTTTGAAAGCCTATACAATGCCTACCGAAAGGCGCGGCAAGGCAAGAGGTGGAAAGGAGCGGCGGCAAAGTTTGAAGTTAATCTTCTTGAAGCGCTGAACCTATTAAGCGCGCAGATCAGAACGAAGCGCTATACCATGTCCCCGTATAACACGTTCGAGGTATACGAACCGAAGCGCCGCGTGGTTATGTCGAACAGCTACAAAGACAAGGTTGTTCAACATTCGCTTTGCGATAACGTGCTTGAACCGATTTTGACACGATCGTTCATTCGCGATAACTACGCGTCGCAGGTGGGGAAAGGTACGCATTACGGGTTAGACAGGCTTCAAGAGTTCATGCGGAGGTTTTACAGGAAGAACGGAATTGACGGCTGGATACTGAAAGGCGATATTTCAAAGTATTTCTATTCGATCCGGCACGACGTTTTGAAAGCCTTAATCCGCGAGAAGATAACCGATCCGGACGTTTTGTGGCTTGTCGATCTTATCATCGACAGCACCGAAGGCAACGTCGGAATACCGATCGGCAATCAAACTTCACAGCTTTTCGCCCTTCTCTACCTTGACGGGCTGGATCACTTCGTAAAGGAAAAGCTGGGTATCAAATATTACGGGCGCTATATGGACGACTTCTTTTTGATCCATCACGACAAAGCATATTTGCAGGAGTGCCGGAAGCAGATTGAAGCGTTCGTACAGGCGCGCGGGCTTTCGCTGAACGCGAAAACAAATATCTTTCCCTTAAAACACGGCGTTGATTTCTTGGGCTTTCATACATACTTGACCGAAAGCGGCGCGGTGATCCGCAAGGTGCGCCGCAGGAGCAAAAACAATATGAAGCGGAAGTTGAAGAAATTAGCCGCCCTTCATGCGGCGGGACGGATCGACGCAAAGACCGTTGAACAATCCTATCAAAGCTGGAGAGGACACGCCGAAAAGGGAAACAGCTATCACTTGATCCGGCGGACGGATCATTATTACAACAGCTTAATGAAACCAAAGGAGGCGGCACAATGTCAAAAACATTAGGCAGTTTGACGGTGGGCGCGAAGATTGAAGTTCCGGTTCTTTCGGCGTATCAATCGCGCTTCGGATCGAAGATCGTTTTCAAGATCGCCGACAAGAACCACAGCGGCTACCCGTCGAATTCCGTAACGCTGATTACGGAAAAAATCATTCAGTTAATGTGCTTCGACGCAAAGGAAGCAAGCAACAGCAACAGCGATCGGAAACAATACGGCAATAACCGCTATCAATATTCAAACATTCTGCAATGGCTGAACAGTAACGCGGCGGCGGGCGCATGGTACAGCGCAAAGCACAGCGCAGACGCGCCGCCCACAAACGCGAACGTATGGAACAATTACAACGAATACGACGCGTGGGCGGGCTTCCTTGCTATGCTTGATCCGAAGTTCGTTGCGGAGCTTCTGACAACAACGCAGACCGTCGCAAGAAATACCGTTACCGACGGCGGAAGCTATGAAACGGTAACGTCAAAAATGTTCCTTGCGTCCACCACAGAAGTGGGGCTTGCGAATGAAAACAATATCGCAGAAGGAACGCTTCTTGCGCTATTCAGCAACGACGCTTCCCGCGTCGCTTATCCTACGGCGCAATGCGTGAGCAATTCGGAGTACACGGACGCTAATTTCAGCACGTCAAAGGGCTGGTATTGGTGGCTTCGTACGCCTTATTCGTCGAACGCCAACTACGTCCGCCACGTCAATTCGGGCGGCTCTTTGAGCTACGACATCGCGTGCCTCGGCAACTTTGGCGTTCGCCCGCTTTGTAATCTTAAATCTTCTATCTTGGTATCTGACAGCCCGAACAGCGACGGAAATTATACGGTAATCTACAATTCCGCGCCTTCCGCGCCGCCCAGCATTACCGCGCCAGCGACGTGTTACAGCGGGCAGAACATCAACATTTCTTGCGCGGCGGCGACCGATCCGGACGGCGACGCGCTGACCTATTGTTTCGAGCGCTCATACAACAGCGGCGCGTGGACACAGGTTCAAGCGTCCGCAAGCAGGACGTTCACGGAAGCGGTATCGACCGCGTGGAACACGTTGAAATACCGCGTCCGCGCGAAGGACAGCTACGGCAATTATTCCGCGTACACAACAAGCGGAGATATTGCCGTAATCCATAACCAGCCGCCCGTGATTTCCGGCAGTAACGCCGATCTTGGCACGAAGCGCGGGGATTTCACCTATCAATACAGCGTAACCGATCCGGACGGCGACACGGTGAACGTTGTTGAAAAGATCGACGGAAAGACAATCGCGACGAAGAACGCGATCACGCTGGGCGCGACGCAGACGCTTTCCGTTGCCGGAAATACCTTCACGGCGCTTACGAACGCACAGCACACGATCACAATTACGGCGACCGACAGCGCAGGAAATAGCGCCGTCCGGACGCTGACGTTCACGAAGTCGATTGCGGGCTTCGTTATCACGCTTTCAGCGCCGCTGGAAGCCAACAGCCAGCCGACACGCGCGAATATCAAGGTAACGCGAGATATTCCGGCGGGCGGCACGTTCAAGGTTGAAGCGACGAACAATCCGTTTGACGCTTCCCCCGTTTGGGAGGATTGCACGAACGCGGTTGTTCAAGGCGTTGCACACGTTTTCGCAAATAAGATCAACACGGCGGCACAGTACGGAATGAATATCCGCGTAACCGTCCAGCGCGGCGACGCGCTGACCGCTTGCTGGGTATCGGGGATCGGGGGGAATTTTGAATGAGCGTAA
>OMCA01001143.1_pt1 | contig 13180 bp, 9 predicted proteins | sample 1673621 | NCBI WGS metagenome assembly OMCA01 (sample SAMEA103958117, study PRJEB25191) | human gut metagenome | biome: human-associated habitat [ENVO:00009003]; feature: intestine environment [ENVO:2100002]; material: feces | place: Germany | collected 2013/2015
TTGGCAGGCAAGCCGATAATGCCTTTGATATATCGCTTTTCGGCTACGAGATATTTACGGATTTGCGCTTCGGCATTGCCTCTGAATAGCACACCGTGCGGAAGGATACAAGCACCGCATCCTGTTTGTTTGATTGACCGAACGATATGGAGCAGAAAGGCGTAGTCGCCGTTTTTCTCTGGAGGAATGCCGATTGACGATCCCCAGCGCTTATATTGATCCTCTTCTTTTGCTCCTTTCAACCATGATTTGGTAGAAAAAGGAGGATTGGCAACCACAAAATCGAATGTCTGCAAATTTCCCGAATCGTCTTTATATTGAGGGTCGTTGAGCGTGTCGCCCTGTTTGATCGTTGCATAGGGGTCGTTGTGAAGAATCATGTTCATTTTCGCCAGCCCGACGGTGGCATTGTCTTTTTCCTGTCCGTACAAGGTCGCATCCGTGGGAGTTTCGGCTTTGGCGCGAAGAAGCAACGAACCGGAACCGCATGTCGGGTCGTAGATGGTGGTACGGATACTGTTTACCTTGTCAAGCCCCAAAACCTTTGCGATGACGCGGCTAACCTCCGCTGGAGTATAGAATTGACCTTTGCTTTTTCCGCTTTCGGTTGCGAAATTCTTCATCAAATACTCATAGGCATCGCCTATAAGATCGTCATCAGCCGCGCGGTTTTTGCTGAAATCGAGATCTGATGTCTGGAATATGCCGATAAGTCCGCTTAATGTTTCAACCTTATCCTTGCCCTTGCCGAGTTTGGTTTCATCATCGAAATCCGCGATAAACACTCCGTCCAACTGATTAGCTTCGGACAAAGCCGCCATTTTCTTGTTCATCTCTTCGCCGATATTGGCATGGCCTTTCAAAGCGACAAAATCCTCGAAGTGGCAGCCGGCGGGAATATCTATCATGAAATTAAGGTCGTTGCGGCTTTTGTCGCTGATATATTTCACGAACAGAATCACCAATACATAATCCTTGTATTGGCTTGCATCCATACCTCCGCGTAACTCGTCGCAACATTTCCAAAGGGTACTATATAATTCCGATTTCTTGATTGCCATATTACATTATTTGCTACTGATTAAATCTTTAGGGTTGACTTGAAGAATGCGTGCAATTTCAAAGAGCAATTCCAGATTAGGTTGACGACGATTGCAGGCATAGGCATTTATCATACTGAAACTCTTACCGAGCTGTTCGGCCAGCCATGTCTGTTTAATACCCTTTTCTTCAAGCACTTCCTTAATTCTGTTCATATATTTTGTGGACAAAATGAAACATATTTCGCATAAAGATATGAAATTGTTAGCTATAACTCCAAAAGACCTAATGTTCTCTTTTTAATCGAGAAGCTTTTTTGTTAAGTTTTTCGACTTCCCGTTCTTTCAGTCTCGTCTGTTCTTCGAGTTCGATTTTCTGGCGGATAGTGTGTTCATATTCTTCGACGTCTTTTTTCATCTGACGGATTTTTGCGTTGTCGCGGTTTAGTTCGAATAGCTCTTCCAATTCGGCGATGCGTTCGGGTGTCGCGTCGCCTTTCATCTTTATATAGCGGTATTTCAGATCGTTGTCGATGCGGTCGCGGTTCGGTCGGGTAGCGAAATAGAGTGCCGACGACAAAATCATGCAGCTTATAAAAAGAAATAGCACCAAATAAATGACGAATGGGGATTCGGAGCTGAAAATCACTCGGTGTCGGATTATTCTCGGCGGCAGTTCGGCGGGGATTTTGATTGCCTCGACAGATGCTTGCAGATTATCGATACCGGTTTGCGTTTTGGTATAGTTCTGCTCTATGCTCTCCAATCGTCCGGCAAGCTGGATTATTATCGCCTGATGCCGCTCTTGTTCTGTATATACGATTTGCTCCAATCGTTGCGACAAGTCATTGTCGCTTGATTGATTATTGTTTGCTGTTTTTGCCGCTAGTTCGGTCTTGATGGTTTTGACCATCGTCTCCTTGAAGTCCTCATACATTTCGTAGGACATCATATTATTCTCTTTCATGGTTGTATCGCTTCCTGTTTACAATTTCTGCTTGGATTTGGTCATGCGTTCTCGCAAGCGACGTTCCCGCTCCATTGCGGCAATCGCCATCGCTTCGGCGACGGTATTGAGCAATGCCGTGATGCGGGCGAGGTACTCTTCGGGATTCGGCGGCAACGGAAGTTCGCCGATATTACCGCCGAAATTGACCGTCGGCCTATCCGTGTTGGTCTTTCCGCCACCCGTTCCGAACAGATCGGAGAAGGCCGAACGGTAGGAACCTGCCGCCGCATGGAAGTCTTTGACAATAGCGCTTCGATGTCGGGTTTGCTGTTGTGCGTACGCAAAATGCAGATTCAGTTTCGAGAAGCTGAATTGCCGGTCGATCTTCGACCCCGAAAACTCGAAGTCGTTTTTTGAAAATAGAACGCCTTGTTTTCGGTCGGTATTTCCGCAATACTTATAGCGGACGTTGATGCCTTGCTCTTTTAATCTACCTTCCAGATCGTTCCAACTCTTACATTTGGGCAGACATCCTTTGATCGCATCATATATTTCGTATTTGGTCTTGTCCGGTTCGCGCAATCGCTCCCGCCGCACGCTGTCCTTTCCCGGCGCAAGATGCAACCCGTATTTCTCGGTTAGTTCCCGGCAGACTTTCGTATTGCGTATTTTAATATTCTTGTCCGATATAGTCTGCCCCTTGTTCCCGACCCGGTTATAGACCAGATGGCAGTGAGGATGGGGCTGGTCGAGGTGACGTACCAGCAGATATTGCGTGTCGGTAATACCCATTTTCTGCATATATTCTTTGGCGATCTGCGTCATCAGCGCATCGGTCATGTGCGGAGCTTCTTTCGGCGAAAACGAGAAGGAGATATGCCCGACCGTGTTTTTCAACCGAGGGTTCAGTCGGGTCTGATCCTTAAAATCCTCGATTATGTTCTTTACCTCCGGCGGGTTTACGCCTTCGGCATCGAGGATGCGCGACAGTTCCTTCATCACATAGCCGACAGTCCCGGCAAAGGATGAACCGGCAATGATTTTACCGATCATCGCGGATCTGTTTTAGCAGGGCTTCGAGGCATGCCATAATGGCCGCGTGACGGGATGCGACACTTGAAAATCCTTTCGCATGGGCAAGCCGTGTCAGTTGATTCAAGTTGCGAGCTATGCCTTTGAGCTGGGTTACGAAATCCAGATGCTCGCGACGCAGGCGTTCTCGTACCGCTCCTGTCCGAAGCAGTTGTCGGATGATTTCCGCCGGATGCTGCCCCGAAGTACGGGCCAATGACCGAAGACGTAAATAATGCTCCGTATCGAGTCGCGTACTGACGATATATCGGCGAACACGACCTTTACTCAATTCCGGCCGTCCGCCCTTGTTCTGTGCTTGTTTCATCGGTTTGTGTGCAGGAGTTAGACCAGCGGGATGTTCGGTAGGTTTTCGTTTACGAAAACACAAACTTGCCTTCCTAAACCTTTACCCCTTTCCGGCGTTGTGGCTCAACCGCCGCTGTTTTTGCTTTTAGAAGTTGCGGATTATTCCGAACAGATTGAACCGTCTTTGTTTTGGAGGCGTTTTTCTGTGCCGCCAACTTTTTCGCATGGTCTTTTATGTGGGCGATCAGATAGTCGTTGACATCCTTGTGTCCGGAGTAGAAACAGCTTTGATCGACGACTTCGCTGCGGGGGCAAAGACGAATCAACTCGGCGGTCGCTTTACGACCCGCATTGTCATTGTCGAAGAAAGCATGAATCGTCGAATGGCGTGCGAGAAACGGAAGCGCTTTCGGAAGATTGACGACCGAGTTTAATACTATTACGTCGATGCGTAGTTGGTCGGGGTGCTTCGTCGAAAGACAGGAGAGAAAATCCATGAACCCCTCGAAGGCGATTACCGTATCGGTGCAGTTGTCGATCGTCGTAATCTGTTTGGGCGATGCACTTCCTTTGAAGCATTCCGAGCGCAACTCCCATCCGCCGGCATCGTTCGGAAATCCGATGGCGAAATATTTTCTGCCATTGATCGTATAGCGTATTTCCCGACAATAAGTGCAGGCAACCTCCGGAACGATACCGCGCCGTCGTAAATAGTCGAGCAATGCCGAATGACGAAGCGGTGTGTCGGAGAGGATACGGAGCGCGGGAACGGTCGATAAAGGCGACAAAGATCGGGGTGCAGCGATCGGTACCCTCTCTCTGTTTCTCAACAATCGGACGGCGTGTGCGAAATCGCACCGCTTCAACCGCATTACAAGGTCGATAATGGAACCGCCTTCGCCCAGTCCGAAGTCATACCAGAGATTTCGCTCGTAGTCCACCTTGAAACTCGGCATATGTTCCTCGCGCAACGGTGAAAGATAAAGACCGTATCGCGGATTGTCTTTGGTCGGGTGCAAACCTTGTTCGGCGAGGTAGGCCCGAATGGAAAGATGTTTGATAGCTTGAATCGTTTTCATAACAATCTATGTTCAGTGAAAAGAAAAATATTTATTCTTTCACTGAATTATTTAATGGGAACTATTCGATTCAAGGCTGCTTCGACATCGCTGTCGCGGAACAGGACGCGCCCGCCGATCTTGTGGGCGCGGATCTTGCCGTGGTTCACCCAGTCGGTGAGCGTCACGAGCGAGATGCGCAGACGGCGGGCGGTTTCGCGCCGCGTGAGATATTTTGTGTCGGTTTTCGGATGTGCGGGACGGAACTGTTGCAATTCGTCGCGCAGGGACTCCCGGATCATCTTCGAAAGTTGATCGGCAGTCATGCCGTTCAGATAGATTTCCTTTGCCATGGTTTATTCGATTTAACGTCGCAAAGAAAATCATTTATCGAGGCTGTCTAAAATAAGTAATTGTGTTACAAATAATGCTGCCTTCTGCCACGAACGGACATAGTCGGACAGTCTATGGAATTTTAGGAATGAATTGCATCGGTCTACCTCTGTTTTCCGTTTTGACCGCAGTGTGTAAAGTGATTGTTTCGATGAATAAAAGAAGACGGTTTTTGATAAGAACCGTCCTCCGAAACAAAGCTGTTTTTGTGAGTTTTATTTTAATTTTTCCAATGCTTCACGGACTGCGTCTGCCGAATAGCACCGTTCTCCATTCGAAAATGCGCGTGCGGTGCATCCTTCCAGCCAGCCGTTCGCAATCCACCGGTCGAGTGTCGGGCGTGTAATTCCCAGAGCTTCGGCCAAATCCTTTTTACAGAACAATCGATTGCCCGAATACGACGAGAGAAACATTTCGTTTCGATGTGCCGCCAACCAATGATCAAAATGACGAATAGCCCTTGCTGCATTTCTGATCGTCGGTTCGTAATTCTCGTATGCCCACACATGTAGACTTGTCGGGTCGAAGTCTGCAAACTCCGGCCGGGTGCGCAATGTCTCGACCAACGTGTCGAAGCATGCCAGTTCGGAGGCTTTGATCTCTATTTTGCGACGACGGGACATAGTTGATATTTTTTTGGCGGGGGGGAATTTTTTACAAGATCGTAATATGCATATTTTTAGATGTTTATAATATACAAGCGTGTAAAAAGCGTGTAAAAAGCGTGTAAAAAGCGTGTAAAATTAAACAATGAACCAATCAGAGTTCGGGCCTTGTGATTCGTTTCTTATCTTGCCTTGTCTTTTCAACTTAGCTAAAAGATTCGTAATTTTATCTTTTTTCTGTCTGTCGTCGAGCAGGTTGGAAAGAAGGTTCCACAGCAGTTTGTCGATCTCCCTGCGTGATAATGATTTGTGATCCCGCAATGCCGTCAGCAGAAACTCTTCGCAACGTTTATTTCCGAGCCCCTTATGTTCCGAATATTCGATCTTCTGCCCGACTTTTTGGGCGATATGTTTTGCAATATATATTTTGGGTTTACGACCCTCGATTAGGCGTTTGCTTCTCAATCGGGCGATCTCTTCATCGGATAACGGTTTCCCCAGTTGTACACGGTTCAGCAGCTCGATGTCGAGCAGGTTCAAATCCGCATTTCCCGCCAGAATATTGGCGTAGTTCATATCGAGAATTTTGCCCGTTATGGTAACTTCTACCCGATTGTCGGCCAAATTGTAATCCGGCAGGGGAAATAGTCTCTGTCTTTGGTAATTGTACATCTTGCGGATGCCGCTGCCGATCGTATCGACCATCTTGAGTCCCACCATAGCCGTTACCAGAAATTGATTTCGGTATCGCTCCTCCGGAGCATCGCTGACGAGTACCCGTTCGATATTGCCGGGAATAAACGAACCCTTGTTCGAGAAGACCAGTTTGTCGTCGTATTCCACTACGTTGATCTGACCGCCGAGCGTATAATCCTGATGGGCGATTGCATTGTTCAATGCCTCGCGGATGACATACGGTTCATACGTGTCGATCTCTTCGGGGAAGAGCGTCTTGTACTCCGGATTTATGTAACGGTATTTCAGATTGCGGATTTTGTCGTATATTTTGTCAACCGCCAGAATGAACGGGCAGGAGGCGATCATGTAATCGCGCTCGACATTATCCGGTCCGCGCAGAATCCATTTGATTTTGGCGACTGCCGGAGAGATCAGGTGCTCACTCTCCTCTCTGCCGAGCAACACGATGGCTGTATTGGTAATCTTTCCCCGAATCGTAATCTTTGCCTTGTTCAGAAAAGTCGTGTCATCCCATGACGCAATCTCGTCAGCTTTGTCCTTGCGGGCATTCGTGTACAACTCCCTTGCTTTGACGATGGCTGCCGGATCCAAATCCTCCAATGAGGCATTTTCGATTATTTCCGCACTCCAATCTTTCAATTTGGCTTGATTTCTTATTCTTTCGATTTTGTCCATACTCAATGCTTGCAAGGATTCTCCGTCACGACCATAATAATGGCCTTGATAGTCTATGGGAATACCTTGCGGGGCAGGTGGTATTTCGAACATCACAACTCTTTTGCCGTTCCTGTACCGCAATTCATGTATCTCGACGAACGTATGCCGACCCGTAGTCTGATCGGCAATCTTTTTCTTCATTGCGTCGAGCGCCGGACGGCTGTTCTTGTACTGGCTGCCGACAACCTCGTGCGTATGGTTCTCCACACCGAAAACCAGCCAAGCGCAAGGCCTGCCCTTCAAATTTGCTTCGTTGCTCAATGCCGAAAAGTATTGTCCCAAATCCCGATCGTCGAAATTGCGTTCGGCCCTCTTGAACTCCACCACTTCCGTTTCCGCAGGCAGAATCAGTAATGAATCGAGTATATTTGTCAGTTCCTCAACCGTCATATATTTCTATTTTCTGTAAAGTTACAATTTATTCGCAAATAAAGAGGAGTTAAAATGCTTCTTCTAAAAGCTCATTCGAGATTTTGTTATCGTCGTAAATTTTACGGTGGTAACATTTCGAACTATCTGCCGCTGAAATACGGATGATTCATCAACTCCATTGCGGTCTGCTCTTCCGTAATCTTGATGTATTTCATAAACTCCTTTTCGGTCTTGTGGCCCGTGATTTTCATGATGGCGATGGTCGGAATGCCCGCCAGATACATATTCGTCGCACCGCTGCGGCGTGCCGTATGAGTCTTTACCAAATCGCACTTCTCTACCAAGTGCGTCTTCCTTTCCCCGTTTTCGACGTATGATACCTCGATTTTTTCCGTGATACCCGCTTCCCGAGCAATCTCTTTGATGAACTTGTTTACTTTCTGTTCGTAGGATTTCGGCAAACGGTTTTCGTACTTGTCCAGTATCGCCTGCAATTCGGGTCGGACGGGAATAATGACGTGGTTGCCGGTTTTCTGCTGTTTCAAGTCTATAACCAGCTGCCCGCTCTCCAGCGTGCGTATGTTACCCTCGTTGATCGTAGAGTAATCACTGAATCGTTGTGCCGTGTAGCAGCCGACCAAAAAGACATCGCGGGCAATATCTTTGTGCTTATTGTCGGATAAGTCGAGGTTGGCAATAGCACGTATTTCCGATTCGGTCAGATAGATATTCTCGACATCGGCGGTCAGTACGCGGAATTTGCGGCTTTCGATCAGACCATTGTCGTGCAGCCCCTCTTCGCGCGCTGCCCGCATGATGATCTTCAGCTCCTTGACGTGGCGGCCGATGGTATTGATCGAATAATCTTTCGCCGTGAACCATGCCACAAAATCGTCGTAGAATTTCAGATCGATATCGCCGAAATCGAATCTCTTTCGCTTTGCTTTGCAGAACTCGTCGAATTGAATGATAAACCCTTTGTAGTTCTTGATTGTCGATGCCCCGTAGCGCAGTTTGTGGATGTTCAGTCGGGTGCCGTCCTCCATCTCGTGCGTGAAGCGGGCGATGTAGTCGCCGAGCGATTCGCGGCTGCGGACATGGCGGCCGGTGGTGAGGCTGCGCGGGTGGTGGAAACTGTAGATGATCTTCTCCAGCCGCGTTTTCGTCATCGCGTGTTCGGGATCCTTGGTGATCTCTCCGAGGATGTGGCTTCGCAGTTCGGCGAGATTCTTGGTCAGCTCGCGCCCCTGCTGCTCGGTGAAGTCGTCGGTAAAGGTGAAACGGCTCTTGACTGTCTGCCGTTTGTTGTCCCAGGCGTCCGTCAGCACCATATATTGGCAGTCGGCGTAGAACTGGTTACCACGGCCAACTGTGAAGAGAATTTGGATTTTGACCAGTTTGTTTTTCTGGGTCGAGCGGATGCGGTAGCAGAAGGATGCCATAGGTCAGGAGGTTTTGTCTATTGCAAATGTAATCATTTTTGTCATACATTTGTCATACATAGGCCGAATTTTCGAAAACTTCCAGACCTCGCAGTTGATGAAAAATGGATGTAAAATATTGATATGTAGATAAGATAAAATTAAAATCGGTAAAATTCGATTCAAATTTATGGCGTTCGCTTCAGACCTCACAGAAACCGCGTTGCAGATAGCTGCAATGCGGTTTTCGTTTGGTATAAATATAATATGTATTTTTTTCGAGGAATGGTTGCCGGTCGTTTTCGATTAGCCGGTTATGAGGTTATGGATGAAAATTATGATTTCCCATTGATTCCTCCGTATCCATTCTACTACTCTCTCTTTGTTGCAGTTTATTTTTTACCGGGCAGCATAGGCTGAGCAGGACCGTTTTGTCGGTTAGTCCCATATGCAGCGATCCGACTTTCATACAAGGATATATGATTTTCAGACGGTTATTTTGCGGTTGTATGCACCGGTATTCGGAGGAAACAGCTATGAAAACGACAAATTTTTGTCGTTTTTGTGTATATTCTTTATACATTTGGAACCGATTTTAGACACAATTATTTCGATTGTGACAAAAAAGTGACTATTTGTACGAAATTTGTGTTCTTCAGACGTATTAAAGTGTTGAAAATATGGACAAGCAAAAGATATTCGTTGTCGATGACAAGGACATGATCGGCAAAATCATCATGGCCTGCCTGGGGCGGGACTACGACTGTCGCTATTTCGACAGTCCGAAGCCTGTACTCGAGCAGATGGAGGCCGGAGATTTGCCCGATCTGATTATTTCGGATATCCGTATGCCCGACATGCGGGGAGATGAATTTCTCCATGCCGTCAAGAGTGACGAGCGGTTCCGGCATATCCGGATGGTTATGTTATCGAGCGAAGACAGTACTTCGGAGCGTATTCAGTTGTTGCAGGACGGAGCTGAAGACTATATCGTCAAACCCTTCAACCCGATGGAACTGAAGGTCCGCATCGAAAAGTTCTTGAAGTGAATCGCCTCCGAATCGGGTGCAGATCGTCCGTGTAAATTCGGTTCCGCGTCGGGATACGCGCTGTTTTTCGGCCATAGTCGGCTGTCGTTCCTTGCCTTCGATACGGTTGCCGTTTCGGAAAATTTCTTCGTACTCCGATGAAATCTGTTAGCGGTTATCTACCTCGCTTGTGTGTCACAAGGTCTGTTTTATGGAAAATCTCTCGGTCAATCCTGAAAATTATAAGATTCTTGTCGTCGATGATATTGCGACCAACGTCCTGTTGCTGAAAACCATACTTGGAAAGGCGGGATACAGGATCGTGACTGCGACAGGTGGCCGCGAAGCGCTCGAAAAGGTCGAAAGCGAATCTCCGGACCTGATTCTGCTGGATATCATGATGCCGGACATGAACGGTTATGAGGTGATCGAGCGGCTCAAGGCCGACGAGCGATTCTGCCGGATTCCCGTGATTTTTCTCTCGGCGCTCCACGATTCGGAAAACATTGTCAAAGGGTTCAAGATGGGGGCCAGCGATTACGTGTCGAAGCCTTTCAATCACGAGGAGCTGATTACGCGGGTGGCGCATCATATGTTTATTGCAGAGGCGCAGCGCGTCATCGTGCGGCAGAACGAGGAGCTGCAGGAGACCCTGGCCAGCCGCGACAAGATGTATTCGGTGATCGCCCACGACCTGCGCTCTCCGATCGGAAGCCTCAAGATGCTGTTCAACACCCTGCTCGACAGCCTGGATGCGGAGCGGGTCGGAGCCGGGAACCTCGATATGCTTCGCATGGGCAACGACATTGCCGAAGACACCTTTTCGCTGCTCGACAACCTGCTCAAGTGGACGAAGTGTCAGACCGGGAGGATGCATACGGTGTATCAGGATGTCGATCTGGCCGAAGTCGTACTCTTTTCCTCGAAAATTTCGGAGTCGGTGGCCCGGACCAAAGGAATTGTCGTCGAATACGACATTCCCGCGCCGATTCACGTGCGGTGCGATGTCGATATGGTCAAGACGATCGTCCGCAACTTGTTGAGCAATGCGATCAAATACAGCCCGGAAGGAGGAGGGAAGATTATCGTTTCCACGGCCGAAACCCCGACCCACGCCGTTGTCCGGGTGCGTGATTTCGGAGTCGGCATCAAGCCCGAAGACCTGAATAAAGTGCTCGATCCTGCGATGTATTTCACCACTTACGGGACCGGAAAAGAGGAGGGGTCGGGACTGGGGTTGCAGCTTTGCCTGGACCTGGTGCATCGCAACGGCGGCGAGATGACCGTGGAGTCGGTCTATGGCGAAGGGGCGACCTTCAGCTTCACGATCGCCAAATCTCCTGCGGACGAACGACCCGCCTCGGCCGGGGAGCCGGTTTGATGTTTAATCTCTGTTTTTTCGCTTCGGGGTCCGGTTCGGCCCTTTTTTGTTGCGGGCGGGTTGCCGCTGGCCGAACCACTTTTCGAACCAGTTTTCGGGGAGCTCGGGAGTTCTCTTCGCGGCGGTTTTCTCCGGTGTGTACGTTTTGCTGCCCGCTTTGGCGGTCGTTACGGGTTTCTTCCCGGCTTTCGTGCCGGACGTTTTTGGGCTGCGGACGGATTTCCGATGTCCGTTCCGATCGTCGGGTGCGCCGAGTGCCTCCTGCACGGAGGTGTCTTTGCTTTCGGGCTTCCTGTCGGTTTTGCGTCCGGATCGGGTGTCGGACTCCCTGCGGCGGTGGGATTGTCTTCCGCCGGATGTGCGGGCCGAAGGGCTGTCTTTCGATATTTCCGCGATGGGACGTCCGTGCGAGAGCTTATTCAAAGTCCTGACGACTTTTTCGGCTTGGTCGAAGGGAACCGTTGCGAACGAGAAGTCCTCCATGACCCGTACGTCGTCGATGTCGTGGTCGGAGAGTCCGCACTCCTGTTTGAGGAGCCGGACCGTCTTGCGGGTATCGTAGCCGTCGCGGGCACCGAAGGCGAGGAAAATCCGGGCCTTGCCCTTGCGATCGACGTCGATCGAGCGGATTTCGGGGTAGCTGCTCTCGCTCAGCTCGTTCTTGAAGGCCAGGCGCAGCAGGGCGCTCAGGGCCACTTCGGGCGGATAATTCTCCAGTAGTTCGGCTGCCATCCCCGTACATTCGCCGTAACTTTCGCTCTCGACGATGGCGTCCAGATCTTCCTTGATCTTGTTGCGCTTGGTGGCGATGATGTCGGCCGGCGTGGGGAGCTGTTCCAGCTTGATGTCGGCCTTGATCGTCCGCTTCAGGAACCCGAATTTGCGCATCTCGGAGGGCGAGATGAAGGTGATGGCCGTTCCCTGGTTACCGGCGCGGCCCGTGCGTCCGATGCGGTGGACATAGCTGTCGGAATCCTGCGGCAGCGAGTAGTTGATTACGTGCGTGAGGTTGCTTACGTCGATGCCCCGGGCCGCCACGTCCGTAGCCACCAGGATATTGACCTGTTTTTTCTTGAATTTGCCCAGGATCTTCTCGCGCTGGGCCTGCGAAATGTCGCCGTGAAGGACTTCGGCCGCATAGCCGCGTTCCAGGAGTTTGGCCACGATATCGTCCGCGCCCGTTCGGGTGCGGGAGAAGACGATGCCGTAGAACTCAGGTTCGACGTCGATGATGCGGGTCAGGGCGTCGAACTTGTCGCCTTCGCGTACCTCGAAATAGATCTGATTCGTCAGGTCGGTCGTGACGTGCTGCGATTCGACCTTCAGGAGGTCGGGGGCGTGCATGTAGTTGCGGGCCAGCGCCGCGATGCGGTCGGGCATCGTGGCCGAGAAGAGTAAAACCCGTTTGGGGCCGGTCATGGCGTGCATGATCTCTTCGATATCCTCGATGAAACCCATGTTGAGCATTTCGTCGGCTTCGTCGAGCACCAGGTAGGCGATCGTCGAGAGGTCGAGCGTGCCCCGGCGGATGTGGTCGAGAATGCGGCCGGGTGTTCCGACCACGATATCGATGCCTTTTTTCAGGCGCCGCAGCTGTTCGGTCATCGAGGCGCCGCCGTAGATCGGGGCGATCGAAAGGTCGTGGGTATTGAACGAAATGAGTTCCTGCGTCACCTGCAGGGCCAGTTCGCGGGTCGGAACGAGGACGATGGCCTGCGGAATATTCCGTCGGGAAGTCAGCATCTGGATAATCGGCAGGCCGAAAGCGGCGGTTTTACCCGTGCCGGTCTGTGCTTGGGCGATGATGTCTTTGTCGGTGGTGAGCAGGTGGGGAATGGTGAGGCTCTGAATGGCCGAGGGGGTTTCGAACCCTTTTTTGGCAATGGCAGTAAGTATATCGTCGGACAGTCCTAAAGCCTTAAATTCTTCTAATTGATTCATTTATGATGATTTGTCGGGCAAAGGTACGCCAAATTATCCGGTTTGACGACTTTTCCGCGAAATCTTTTGTGACGGGGTACGTGTTTTTTCGGGTTCGAGCATAGCCCCTGTTGGCTTGCAGATGTCGGGGAGGGGTTTCCGGTGCATTTTATGGCGGGAAAAATGCCTGTTTTCGATCATCCAGGCTCTGCGGATC
>OMCA01001145.1_pt1 | contig 13166 bp, 10 predicted proteins | sample 1673621 | NCBI WGS metagenome assembly OMCA01 (sample SAMEA103958117, study PRJEB25191) | human gut metagenome | biome: human-associated habitat [ENVO:00009003]; feature: intestine environment [ENVO:2100002]; material: feces | place: Germany | collected 2013/2015
AAGTCTGGAGAGGTAAAGATAGAGAACAGAATCAAGATAATTACGAGGACTATCCGTTATACATAAAAAATATACAAGACTATTCTTCTGAAAATTATGCCGAGGCATGGGAGAATATTGCGCTTCATAAAGGGCAACTTTTACACGAGAGAGGATTTAGGGGAGAAGGTATAGATATTGCGGTTATTGATGCAGGCTTTATAAACCTTCCGCAAAATTCTGTTTTAAACAATATTAGAATTAAGGGGGCTAGATCTTTTATATATGAAGATACGAATCCTTATAATACAGATGAACATGGAATCGGTGTTGTTGCTTGTATGGCGACTGATAGATCGGGATATTATGTAGGGACAGCTCCGGATGCTGCCTATTGGTTGTTGAGATCAGAAGATGTTATATCTGGAGATTATCCTGTTGAAGAAGATTATTGGGTGGCAGCAATGGAATATGCCGATAGTGTAGGGGTCGATTTAGTAAATACTTCATTATCATACATTGAATATGAATGGCCTTTTACTTCTTACAAATACGAAGATATGGATGGACGTACGGCAATGCCGACACGTGCAGCGAATATAGCTGTAGATAAAGGTATTTTTGTCGTATGTTGTGCCGGCAATGGCGGAAGTTGGGTCGGGACTCCTGCAGATTCTCCGAATGTACTTACTGTAGGGGCGGTTACGGCATCCGGTAATATCGGTTCGTTTACCGCTTATGGGATGACTGTTGACGGGCGGATGAAACCCGATGTCATGTCTCTAGGTTCTGGAGTATCGACTATCGATGTAAACGGGAATGTGGTTATTAAAAGCGGGACATCGTATGCAAGTCCTATCCTGTGTGGATTAGTCGCTTGTTTGTGGCAAGCTTATCCCGAATTGACGAATAAACAGTTATTGGATATTCTAAAAAGATCTTCCGATAGATATGTTGATCCTGCATTACCTTATGGATATGGAATATGTGATATGGAAAAGGCTTTTTATTTGGCTGAAGAAATGTGACATATTGATTATCGGTGACATGTATCTATATATTATTTCCCTATAGGTTGTATGTCTTTACGTATGTTTCGAGATATTTCCAGGAGAGTATAGAATTTCTTTTTACTTTCTATAGAGATTTTATTTTCTTCATACCGTTTATTGGCATATTCTTTTGACTTGTTAAATATTGTATATGAAATTTCGTTTTGGCTTTTTCCTACCATAGTCGAGTCTAATTGTTCTTCAGGGAAAAAGTCATCTAAATTAACATCGCCTATCATTGTAGTTTCTAAAAAATTTTTTTTCGTGTGGCTTTTATCCAGATAATATCCTACGAACATGTGACCGGGCATTCTTACCAAGATCGGATCTATATTGATTGCTTTCAGCAATGAGGCAAATAAAACGCTTCCGTCCACACAATTTATTTGAGCAGATTCCAGTACATCCTCGAATAAACGAACTCGTTGAGAAAAGACTACATTTGAAGACAAACTTGAAGAAGATATAGAACTATATTTCAAATTTCGTTTTTGCAGAGCATTCCAGATTGCATAAACTTGTTTTTCTACATACTTTCCCTGATATTGATAACCGAGAAACCGATTTACTATGCGTGTATTTAATGCTTCTCTTAAAATAATATCGATCATCGGATGGTCTTCATTTACGTAAGCTGCAAAAAATATTCCGGTGTCATGGAATTTTTGTTTTTCATCGATATAACCCAATAGACATTCGTTTATACTCCTTACAGACATGGTTTTAACATGCCTTCCCATTTTCTTGTAATTCATTTCGACCTGTATTGCTACACTAACAGGAGAGGGCTGTATGGCCTGTTTTAAAGCATCGTATTTCCAAATAATATCCGGATATATCCTATATTCGGTTTTAGGTCTTTCCAAGATAAATTCAGAAACCGATTCTTCAAAAAAAGGTGTCGCACCTACTGTAATTCTGACTTTGCTATGAGGTTTTCCCGATTTTATGCGAATTGCAATTCCTGATTTAGGATTTCCTAAATATGCGGTATCTGCCGGAACGACAATTTGTGTATCGGAAACCGCAACGGAAAGAATGGCCGAAGGAAATATGTTTCCCCCTAAATCATCGACAATCTCGAATGTTGTGTGCTCATTATTATAACGATACCAGAATAGTCCGGCAATCACCAAAAGAAGTACAGAAAGTATGATCGTGGATACTATCCATGGATTCTTCTCTTTGCTCATTTTAGTCTGTTTTAATCTGGGAACAAAGATAACAATTCTGGTTCAAGAAACTCTTGTAGATTTTCTTTTAAATGGGATGAGATAAACATTATTGATTTTTTATCTGTTCTAACTTTCAAAATAACGGAATTATGGATAAAATCGCAATGCAGATACGTTTGGTAAAAATAGAGGAATTGTCTTATAGAGATAAAACAAAATTGGGAGAAGCTTTGAAAGAGCCTGTTTTTGTAAAATTGTTATTGAATATATTACCTGATATTGGTCGAAATATCATAGAACTAATTGTCGGTGTAGTGTATCATACGAATTCTGAAGATTTGCTGACTTATGAAATCAAATCAACTTTCGAGGTAGGAGAAATGGAAGCGGTGGTATGTGTTCGGGATTATAGTGTTTCTGTAGCTCCCGAACTGTTGAGTATATTGGTCGGGGTTTCGATCGGCACTTTGAGGGGAATGCTGGTTTTAAAAAGTGCAGATTCGTTTTTTGGTAACTACCCACTGCCGATAATTAATATTACAGAACTTATCGCTTCCTTACAAACCGAAACGGTAAAACAATCCTCTTATTTCCCGTTTTTTAGATTCAGATATGAGTAGTAGATTCGGCTTCATTTTTTAGAAGTTCGTATATTTCTTGTTGAGCTCTTACCGGTTTTTCAGAATTTTCGACTACAGGAATATTTTGTAGATTTTCATCGATAATACAGGCCTGAGTATTATCCTGTAATTGAAGTCGTAATATCTTTATGATTTTTTGTTTTATCTGTTCATTTGTGATGGGAAATGCAGTTTCTATCCGGCGACTCAGATTCCTTTTCATCCAGTCGGCAGAGCTTAGGAAAACTTCCTCTTTACTATCGGAGTTAAAGTACCAAATGCGGGTATGCTCCAAAAACTTGTCGATAATGCGAATAATTTTTATGTTCCGGCTATACGGCTGGTTGGGAACGAGGCAACAGATGCCTCGAATAATTAAATCTATTTTTACTCCTGCTTCACTGGCATCATATAATAATCTGATCATTTCTTCATCTTGTAGGCCGTTCATTTTCAAAATGAGATATGCCTGTTTTCCCTGCCTTGCGAGTTCGATCTCGCGGGCTATTTTTTCTTTTAATGAAGAAAGCATGTTAAACGGAGATACAATTAATTGCTCGAAATGAGGATATGCGGTTTTACCTTCAAGGATGTTGAACAATAAATTCAAATCTTGTATCAGTGTCGTATTATAAGTAAACAAGCCCATATCAGAATATATCTTGGCTGTTTTTTCCATTATTCCGCTATTTGAGCCTTTAAATATAGTTTCTTCACGAACTTCATATCATGCTTCACCATGATTTTCACCAGTTCGGGGAAAGAAGTCTTACGGGGATTCCAGCCCAATAAGGTTTTGGCTTTAGTGGGATCACCCAGCAACTGCTCCACTTCGGCAGGACGGAAATACTTAGGATCGACGGCAACCAGTTCCTTGCCCGTCGCCACATCGATGCCTCTTTCATCCACCCCTTTGCCTTCCCAGCGCAATTCAATGCCCACTTCCTTGAAGGCCAAGGTACAGAACTCGCGCACCGTATGGTACTCGCCGGTCGCAATAACAAAATCTTCGGGAGTATCGTGCTGAAGAATCATCCACATACACTCCACATAATCTTTGGCATAGCCCCAGTCACGCAAAGAATCCAGATTTCCCAGATACAGTTTGTCCTGATATCCCTGGGCTATACGTGCGGCAGCCAAAGTAATCTTGCGTGTTACAAAGTTTTCACCACGACGTTCGCTCTCATGGTTGAACAGGATGCCGTTCACGGCAAACATACCGTAACTTTCACGATAATTCTTGGTAATCCAGAAACCATACTGCTTGGCCACCCCATACGGAGAACGGGGATAGAAAGGAGTCGTTTCCTTCTGAGGGACTTCCTGCACCAGTCCGAACAACTCGGAGGTAGATGCCTGATAAATCTTGGTCTTTTTTTCCAAACCCAGGATCCGGACAGCTTCCAACATACGCAGCGTGCCTACCGCATCCGCTTCCGCAGTGTACTCGGGCACATCGAAACTTACTTTCACATGGCTCTGAGCAGCCAGATTATAGATTTCATCGGGCTGTACAGCCTGAATGATACGTATCAGCGAACTACTGTCGGTCATATCCCCCCAATGCAGGTTCACCAAACGGGTCTTTTGCATATCACGAACCCACTCGTCCAGATAGAGATGTTCTATACGACCTGTGTTGAATGAAGAAGAACGGCGCAGAATACCGTGAACCTCATATCCCTTTTCAATCAAAAACTCTGCCAGGAATGAACCGTCCTGACCTGTAATACCTGAAATTAAAGCAACTTTTTTCATTTCGTTTATTGTAAATGGCCTCATGCAGGCCTTCTAAGTTATTTCATATCACATAGCTATCTACCGCTATCTGCCTTTCGGCATGACAAAGGACAAAATGACCAAACAGAACGGCAGATAACAGACAGCATACACTCCATGTATGCAGAAATAAAATATATACAAGAAAGAATACTTACTCCGCCGAGAATTCTTTGATGCGCTGTTCCTCGCTCAACCGGCAGATCAACAATGTGTTATTCTTCTCAGCAACGATATATCCGTCCAGTCCCTGTACCACCACCCTCTTTTCCTGTGTAGTGTGAATCACACAGTTACGGGTTTCATACAACTTTATATTCTCACCTATCTGCGTATTATTATGGGCATCTTTCGGCAAATTCTCGTGCAACGATCCCCAAGTACCCAAATCACTCCATCCAAAGCTGGCAGGAAGGACAAAAATCTCATCCGCCTTCTCCATAATGGCATAATCCACCGAAATATTCTCGCACAAAGGGAAATTCTGGTTAATCATTTCCTGCTCCTTGTCCGTATAATAATAAGGAAGCAAACGCTCGAACACCTTCGAAATGGCAGGCTGATATACGCGCAGGGCATTCACCACCGTATTTACATTCCACACAAAAATACCGGCATTCCAGAAGAAATTATTTTTTTGAATATAGCGCCGGGCTGTTTCCAGATCAGGTTTCTCTTTAAAAGAATACACCCGGAATACTTCCTTATTGGCGGTAGAAGGTACACTGAGATCAGCTTCAATGTAACCGTAGCCCGTCTCAGGACGAGTAGGTTTCATGCCCAGGGTAAGGATAGCGTCCGAATCGGCCGTAAAATTCATCGCCGAATTAATCACCCGCTGAAACTCCGCAATATTCATCACAATGTGGTCGCTGGGGGTCACCACCATATTGGCCTTAGGATTACGTGCCTTTATTTTCCAACTGACGTATGCTATACAAGGAGCCGTATTGCGACGGCAAGGCTCACGCAAGATATGATCATCAGCAATATCGGGCAACTGCTCCTTTACAGTGTCCGCATACTTCTCTGATGTCACCACCCAAATATTTTCCGGAGGACAGATCCCCTGGAAACGGTCAGCCGTAAGTTGGATCAATGTACGGCCGCAACCCAGTACATCAATAAATTGCTTAGGATAATCAGGAGTACTCATCGGCCAGAAACGGCTTCCAACACCTCCGGCCATTATAACGAGGTGATTATTCTTGATGTTCATATGATTCATTTTTTACGTTGTATGACCGCAAAGATAAGTATTATTTTTTAAAAAAAGTATTGCGTTTTAATTTATATGTTCTATATTTGCATACGACTAACATTTTTTTTGTCATGAAACAACCGACAACTGAAAACTCTGATATAATTAAACTAGTAGCGATATTAGGTGATTTTGCCTTGTTGAACCTTTCTATGATACTTGTGTTTTTTATTCTGAAAGGAATAGATTCACAGGCCATAGCCCATATTTCATTGAAAACCTACCTGCTGACTTCCAACCTGTGCTATATTCCATGCATATCCATCTTTGGGGTCATACTGCACAACCGCATAGTGCGTCCGGAACAGATTGTAGGCCGTCTGTTAGGAACAATCAGCTTGCATGTAGTCATCTTCCTCACGGTGCTGGCCATTATTAAAGTAGATAACTTCTCACGCATCTATCTGCTTGTTTTCTATCTGTCTTTCATACCTTTAGCTATAGGATGGCGGCTGACATTACGGTTCTTTGTGAAAATGTTCCGCCGCAGTGGCAGGAACCTGCACGCCACTGTACTGATAGGTGACGGGGACAATATGGTGGAGCTATACCATACGTTGAACGATTTGACTTACGGATACAGGGTTTTAGGCATTTTCTATGATGAGAAGGACTCTAATTACCCCAAAGGGATTCCCTTTAAAGGTCCTGTAAACCAATTATTTGAATGGTTGTCTCATAACACCGTGCACGAACTGTACTGCGGTCTGCCATCCAGCAGAAAGGATGATATTCTGGCCATCATGAACTATTGCGAGAACAATCTGATCCGCTTCTATAGCGTACCTCATGTACGTAATTACATAAAGCGTCAGCTGCAACTGGAATTATTGGGTGAAGTTCCTGTATTGTCCATCCGTACCGAACCGTTGCAGAACCCGGTAAACAGACTGGCAAAACGGTTATTTGATTTGACATTTTCCTCTCTGTTTTTACTTACAATTTTTCCATTTATATACCTATTTGTAGGTCTTATTATTAAAATTTCATCACCTGGTCCCATTTTCTTCAAACAGGAGAGAAACGGGGAAAACGGGAAAATTTTTAAATGCTATAAGTTCCGTTCCATGAAAGTGAATGCATTGTCCGATTCATTGCAGGCTACCAAGAATGATCCCCGCAAGACCAAGTTCGGCAACTTCCTGCGAAAGAGCAATCTGGACGAACTGCCGCAATTCATTAATGTTTTCAAAGGAGAAATGTCTATTGTAGGTCCCAGACCCCATATGCTGAAACATACAGAGGAATATTCCCAACTGATTAACAAATACATGATGCGCCACCTTGTCAAACCCGGAATCACCGGATGGGCGCAAGTCACCGGCTATCGGGGAGAAACCAAAGAACTTTCCCAAATGGAAGGCAGGGTAAGAAGAGACCTGTGGTATATTGAGAACTGGACTTTCCTGCTCGACATCCGCATCATGATAAAAACAGTAACCAACATGTTCCGGGGCGAGAAAAACGCCTATTAATTCAAATCGTAGGAACATTATAAAAAATAAAAAGATATGAAAGGTATTGTACTAGCCGGAGGTTCGGGCACGCGCCTCTATCCTATTACCAAAGGAGTATCCAAACAGTTGCTCCCTGTCTTCGACAAACCCATGATTTATTATCCTATATCGGTACTTATGCTGGCCGGCATACGGGAAATACTCATTATCTCAACCCCATACGACTTACCGAGCTTCAAAAGACTGTTAGGAGACGGAAGCGATTTCGGAGTACGCTTTGAATATGCGGAACAGCCTTCGCCCGACGGACTGGCTCAGGCCTTCATCATCGGCGAGAAATTCATCGGAAATGATTCCGTCTGCCTTGTACTGGGTGATAACATATTCCACGGCAACGGTCTGTCCGCCATGTTGAGAGAATCCGTACGTGCTGCCGAAGAGGACAAGAAAGCAACAGTATTCGGCTATTGGGTCAGTGATCCCGAAAGATATGGCGTAGCGGAATTCGACAAGGATGGCAATTGTCTCTCTATTGAAGAAAAACCTGCCCAACCTAAGTCCAACTATGCCGTGGTGGGACTCTATTTCTACCCCAACAAGGTAGTGGAAGTAGCCAAGAATATCAAGCCTTCGGCACGGGGAGAACTGGAAATCACCACCGTAAACCAGCAATTTCTTCAGGACAAGGAATTGAAAGTACAAACATTGGGCAGAGGTTTCGCATGGCTGGATACCGGTACTCACGACTCGCTGGCCGAGGCAAGTACCTACATCGAAGTCATTGAAAAGCGCCAGGGGCTGAAAGTGGCGTGCCTTGAGGGCATAGCTTTGAGAAAAGGCTGGATTACCCCGGAAAAGATGCAGGAACTGGCTCAGCCGATGCTTAAAAACCAATACGGACAATATTTACTGAAAGTTATAAAAGAACTGGGATTAGAATAATGGAAGTTATAAAAACAGCAATAGACGGGGTTTTCATTTTGGAACCCCGTATTTTTAATGATGCAAGAAAAAGTATGCAGGACTACATTTGTACAGGATAATGAGAGTTTCTCCACTTATGGTGTATTACGTGGCCTGCATTTCCAGAAACCTCCTTTCACACAAAGCAAACTGGTGCGTGTAATCAAGGGAGCAGTACTGGATGTGGCTGTAGATATCCGGAAAGGTTCTCCCACTTTTGGAAAGCATGTAGCTGTAGAATTGACTGGAGAGAATCACCGGCAGTTTTTTATCCCCCGCGGATTCGCACACGGCTTTGCGGTACTAAGTGACGAAGTGTTGTTCCAATACAAATGTGACCATTATTATGCTCCGCAAAGCGAAGGAGGAATCGCATGGGACGACCCCGATCTAGGCATAGACTGGCGACTTCCGGCCGACAAGGTTATTTTGTCCGACAAGGACAAGAAACATCCGAGATTGAAAGACTATCAAACAGATTTCGACTTTAATCAAAGTTTATATTAAAGGCAGTTTTGATTCTGCGTTTGTTTGGTTTTTGCCAGTGAAATTAAAAAAACCGAAAACTGCACACAGGACTATCGTAACGTTCAGGACAACATTTTCGAAGATTGACCTATAAAAACAGGGTGTATCTCCTATGAGAGATACACCCTGTTTTTATAGGTCAATATCTTTATATCACTTCTTCTCCATCCCCTCCTGAGGAACATTAAGTCCTGCCTTCAGATTTTCAAAGAATTCACGTCCGAACAAGATCCATGCAGAAGCGCCCGCCACTGCCAGGAAAATAAATCCGACAAGAATCACCTTCTTGCTGGTTCCCGAAGGCAGCAACGGCACACTGGCAGGTTCCACAACGGCAAATACAGGTTTGGCCTCCTGTACTTTAGCCCGTGCCACCTGCAATTGGGTAGCCACCTGGCTATACACCTGATATGCCAGATTCATATCATTCTGCAATCGTTCTCTCTCCGTCAAAGCACTTTGAAGAACAACCCCCTTGTTAGCATCCATGTAATTGGCATAATTCTGCTGGGCTACATAATACTCCTGCTGGCGTTCCTTATACAATTGTTCCAGATAAGCACAATCCTGCTGGGCTTTAGAGACCCTGTACGCTGTGATATACTCTTGAAGTTTCACCACTACCGTATCTGTAATGGCGGCCGTAACCATCGGGTCCTGCAAAGTCACCGTCACTGTGGTGATGCCGGTTTTCTTATCCACATCAGCAGTAATCGCCTTACGCATGGCTTCCACTTTCTTCGCCTGATCTTCTGTCAGATGGAAAGGATCCAGCTTATTCCCTTCTTCCTCTTCCTTATCGGAGAAGAGAGATTTCACCCCACCTATAGCCGCCCCGGGCAATCCCATCACAGCACCCCACCACGGAGCTTTCTGCTCGTCGAGATAAGCTACAAAAGTAGTATCCACCTCACCGTCCAACGTGGTGACATGTGCATTAAACAGTTCCAGAATGAAAGGAGTAGACGCTACTATATCCGGGAAAAGAGATACGTTCAACGCATCCGCCTCACTGCCCAGACTCATGCCGCCGATCCCCAGCATGGCAGCCATTCCCGACAGGCTCCCCCCGCCGCTTTTGCCGGATTCGGGAGACAATGTCACTTCCACCGTATATTGTTTGGGAATACTCAGAGCAATAATCACCCCTACAATAGCACCTATTCCGGCAGCCTTCAACAGCACCTTTCGGGCAGCCCACAACTTACGGACATACTCCATCAAATCAATTTCCAACTCCTCGTCTTCCCGTGGCCTTTCCTTATTATTCGTATAATTCTTATCTTCCGCCATACTGTTTCTATTTTAAGATATTAGCAATAGATGCAATCATAGTAGCCAATGACGCACTGGTGGTTGCTATGGACAAGGTGTTCTGCAAAGACCAGTTGCTCTTTTCCTTCACCGGAACAATCACCTCACATCCCGGCTGGATCAGCTCACGGCTACCTTTCTTCGCTCTCTTCACCTGACCGTTCATATATACAATATACGCCTTGCTCTTCTTCGCACGGAAACCGTAACCTCCGGCCTGCTCGATATAATATTTCAACGTCTTGCCATCTTCAAATGAAACGGTATTGGGATACATCACAGCCCCACTGATACGTACCGTATTGTTGTATTCAGGAATTTCAATCACATCCCCCTCACGCAATACGATATCCGCACTGGAGCCGGGTTTAAGCATCGCTCTTTCCAGATCGATACCCACATAATAGATATCTCCCAAGTCCAGCCGGTTGACATCAATGGAGTCCTTTCCTGTCTTGGCCATATCCAGAACCGTTTCCATACGTTTGCGTTCATCGTCATTGATACGACGGCTTAAACGGGCCCCTTTGATATAAGCAAACGGAGTCACTCCACCTGCCTTCTTGATCAAATCGGAAAGACGTTCACTCTTCTCTGTCAGCGCATAATCACCTTCATATAAAACCTCACCGGTCACTTGTACATTCACCTGTTCCTGATAAGCAGGACTCTTACGCACATATACTTGATCGTACGGTTGCAACACAAAACCCGGTTCTCCGTCTATCACAAAACCGTCTTTCAGAGAAAACGAGTACATTTGTCCTATGGTGGAAACCGCTTCCGTACCTTTGCTATCCTTGATACGGCGGGAAACATCCACACGAACGGTAGAAGCCGATTCTTTCAACCCGCCAGCCTGGATTATAATATCCTCCAAAGTCGTATTGTCGGCAAAAGCGAACTCACCCGGACGGGCAACCTCACCATACACCATGATAGTTCCCACATCCTCCAAGTCATGAATACTGGGAATATAAAGCACATCATTACGCTGTAAAGGTACATCGGGTGCAGTACCGGCCATGATACCTTTTATATCTACTTGAATAACCTCTTTCTTCAAATTCTCACGCTCGCGATGCAACACTGCACGTCCTGTAAAGGCATCACCCATAAGACCTTCAGCCTTTTCCACCAGTTGGCGGACTGTATTCAAAGTTCCTCCGAACTGATAAATGCCCGGACGATAGACAGCACCCTTGATTTCAAGTTTATTCTCAAAACGATCCAGAATAGCTTCAGCAGTCAGCGCATCACCATCTTTTACCTGAAATACGGAATAATCAATATCATCAATCGTATAAATCTGATACTCCTTTCCATTTTGACGAATCATGCGGAGAGAACGGGTATAGGCATCCCCCGAGAATCCACCGGCATACTTCAACAATGTGGCAACACTTTCGTTGTTTTTCATCTCGTATTTCATGGGGCGTTTCACATTACCCTCTATGCTAACCAACGCCTCGTATGGAGGAACAATGATCACATCGCCTTCCTGCAGACGGATATCATCATTGATTTTACCTTTCATAATAAAATCGTACACATCTACGGTAGCGATCTTCTGTCCTCCGCGCACTACTTGTATATTACGCAAACTACCGATATCGCTCACACCACCGGCACGGTACAGTGCATGAAACACGGTAGAGAAAGAAGACAATGCATAAGTTCCCGGTTGGAACACTTCTCCCATCACATTCACCTGGATAGTCCGGCTGTTTCCCAAAGTAACCTTGATTTGTGAGGACGGGTTCTGTTCATTATCAAGCCCTGCATAAATCTTATTCAGTTCTTTACGCAAATATTGGTTGGCTTCGGCAATAGTCATACCGTTCAGATAAATTAATCCCAAATCGGGGATCGTGATAGATCCGTCCGGAGATACATTATCGCGGATGGTAGCCTGGTTTGTACCCCAGATATCAATGATTACCTCATCACCCGGCCCCAGACGATAATTAGGAGGAGTAGCCAGATTCACACTCGGCTCGAATGTAAGGTTTCTGGTTTCAAAAATGTCCCGTCCATACACCTTATCCTTCTGCATATCTTCCATATCGCCCATGCCCATCCCCTCGTAATAACGATTGGCAGAAACACTGTCCAACGAGTTCTTCCCTACCACTCTGTCCGCAGCTGAACGTTGGTCGAAAGTAAAATTCTCTGTTACGTAGATATCTTCCTGAGTCTTTGTCTTTTCACGCAAACGGTTCCGATTTTGCATCGTTGCATTTGCATCTTTATCAGCAGACCCATTTTGCTGTTCATAAAGTTTCTTTACACGCTTAGCCTGTTCTTGTGTCACTCCTCTACGGGCTAACTCTGTAGCAATCTGACGTTGGTCTTTTCCTTGTTGCATGCCCGTCTTCACATATTCCAACACCTGTTGGTCACTCATAGATTGCTGTGCAAGCACAGAACCCGAGAGGGCAAAAACTAAGACCAGTACGGATAATAGTTTTTTTATCATATAAATTCAATAAACTTAGTAATTTAGCAGCCGCAAAGGTAGATATTATTTTCGATATAGGCGAGTATTATTTCATAAAATATCCCTCTAACAAATATAAAAACGGCTGCCACCTGACGGTGTACAGCCGTTTATTCTTTAATCATCCGTTAGCAGAATTCATTCAGACTTCATTGCACAGTCCTCCTTATTTAAAAAAGGTCTGCAAGGGTAAAACTTGTGCAATACCGCCCGACCGGATCAGCAATACATATTGACGATGGCTTCGTACAATTCCTGTTTACCGCTTACTTGCTTGGGCTCACCATTCTGCTTAGCATAAGCCACTACATCTTCCAGTGTCAGCTTGCCTTCTTCAAATTCTTTACCTTTACCAGAATCGAATGAAGCATAACGTTCAGCCAACATTTTCTTATATGGAGATTCTTCCAGCAACTTAGCAGCACTCAGCAATGCACGAGCCATAGCATCCATACCTGCAATGTGAGCGATAAAGATATCTTCCAAGTCTGTTGAGTTACGACGGGTCTTAGCATCGAAGTTAGTACCACCATTA
>OMCA01001148.1_pt1 | contig 13140 bp, 10 predicted proteins | sample 1673621 | NCBI WGS metagenome assembly OMCA01 (sample SAMEA103958117, study PRJEB25191) | human gut metagenome | biome: human-associated habitat [ENVO:00009003]; feature: intestine environment [ENVO:2100002]; material: feces | place: Germany | collected 2013/2015
TTATAAATAAAGTTAAATTATAGTGTTGCGGAATTAAGGCAAATTAAACTAACAAACTTAATTTTATGAGAAAATTGTATCTATGTTCATTCCTGATAGGCTTTTTTGCGCTGGCCTGCGGAATGTGGAGTTGCTCTGATGACGACTCCAACAATGGCGACACTACAGTAATCGAAGTAGAAACTCCAGCTTCTGATGCTATATTCGCCACCTCTGCTACTTTCAACCTAAAAACAAAAGGAGCAGAATCATATGTATATAAAGTAATAGAAGGTAGCAATGCCGCCGAACCGGATCCTGTAATTGCATACGCAGAAGCTCAAGAAAATGGTACGATTGTCACCGTAACCGGAGACACTGCACAAGAGACTGTAACTGGTCTGGAAGGTAACAAAACGTATACTGTATTCTTCATTTTCAAAGTAGGTAACGAATACAGAATCCTCTCACAAACAATCACCACCCCCAACTATTCTCAGATGGTGACTATTGTCAAAACAGACATGTTTTCTACAACTTTCCATGTAGAGGTTCCTGAGGATGTATATTACATGATCAATTTCGTTGATTATGAAACATACATTAACTACCAGATGCAATTCGGTCGTAACGACGTAGACTGGACAGTTGCCGGATTCGACATGCAAAGTCCACGTTTCAAAGGACCTCAAACTATTACCGTAAAGAACGGTGGCAATGCCTACGAAGGAGCCTTGAACGAAGCTGATTATCCTGCAGATGCTTATACCTATTCTATTTATCCCGGTACTGGCTATGTACTTTTTGTAAGCCAATGCGACGAAAACGGTTCGACTGACAATTATGTAGAATATAGCGAAGGAGAAGGCGGTGACCCCGGTATCCTTCTTTCTACACTGCCCAACGTAAAACAATATACAGAAGAGAAACCTTCAAGCGAAAGTTTATCATTCAACGGACTTTACGCCAAAACCATGTTCTTCACCAAACAAGCTGATAAAGGCGCAGGTGAAGTGATGGTTAACATCGACCGTATCACAGAGCAGACCGCCCTCCTTACCCTGACCCCGACAGAAGATGTCATGCAATATGCAGCCGTACTGGTTTCTGACGATGACAAGCAGTTATATCTCGACTTAATTGGTGGTGAAGATGGCTTACAAGCCTCACTGATAATTTACGGTAGTATTTATGACGGCGTACAGCAACTCCCTTATCCGATCGAAAAAGGCAAAAGCTATACACTTTACATCACAGCTATCTACAACCAAGAAGGTACCGTACAGTCATTCCATACACTGGAAGGCATTAAAGCCATTGAATCAGACAAACCTGCGGTAGAACTGGAAATCACTCCGAAGCAAGTCAGCAACCCGTATCAGGTATGCTTCAATATTAAGGCTCCCAACGGAGATTGTGCTGCATTCAAATACCTGTGTAACTACACAAAAGACTGGTATCCGACTTTGAACGGTCTGACAGGTACCGATCTGGAAGAGAATGTTGCCAGCATGGTTTCCATGTATGGAGTAATGGTTAGCGATGCAGAGGTAATGACAGGAATCAATAGTCCGGAAGGTTACGACCTGTATTTCACCTCTATAGATGAAACAGAAACATGGTTGGTTCTGGAGTCTTACAACGTAGACGAAAAAACGAAACTCTTCTATCAGGAAGAAGGTTGCCGTACGACATCGGCTGCTCTGACTCCCGAAGAACCCGTCAACAGCCAGCTGTTTAACAAACTCCTTGGTAACTGGACAGCTACTATGGAAAGTGCATATGGCAACGGTACAGTAACAATGCCTGTCACTATCGCAGCAGGCCCCGAACAAGTGTCTACACTCCCCAGCGACGTGAAAGAAGAACTGGTGAACTACTTCATCGCTTCTGGTAAAACGCAGGAGCAAGCTGAAGAAATGGTAGAAAGTAGCTTCAACGAATATAAAGACAGAGCCGCTTACTACACCCAAAAGAACAAAGACCAGAACTGCCTGGTTGCTACCGGATTCTCATACGACGAATGGAATGCTCCTTTCGCCAGCTCTTGGGATCTGTTCCACTCTACCGAATATTCGGCTTACAGCACCGACGAACTCTTCCGCGACTATGGTCCTAAATTGTTCTTCAAGATTGCCAAAGACCAGAACGGTAACGACAGTGTATCCGTCATCACGACCCGTTATGCTGAAAACGGTTATGATTATCTGCGCTATGTAGATCCCGTATCCGATTGGTACAGAACATTGGTACTCTGCGCTTACAATCAGGAAAACTCTGGTAACTATTACACCACTGAATTCCCTGTTGAAATATCCGAAGATATGAATACTATCACCATCAAACCAGTGGAACAGGAAGGTTTGTACTATTGCCCCGGATTCGCCATCGAATACATGCCTGGCTATCCGTCATGGAACTTCCCCACCACTCAATCAGGTATTGTGCTGACACGTGCTACTGATGAGAACATGCAGACTGCTACCAGCCGCAGCGTTTCCGAGATCAAGACACCGAAGGTATCAGCTCGCAGTGGCAACCACTTCCGCAGAACACGTGCTCCTTATGATTACGTTGCCAAGAAGAGTGTCAAATGTGAGACATTCTCCCTAGACAACCTGAAAAAGGACTTAAAAAAATAATTCAATTTTTAAACCCATAAAAACTTCTATGGAAGGATGATCTTCCATAGAAGTTTTTAATATTTCCAACTATGAATAAATCATTTATCTGCTCATTATTCCTCTTCTTGTTGCTGGCCGTTTCAGCTTCTGCACAATCTGTATGGCCCGACGTCAAAGTAGAAAACGAAAAAGGGGAACAAGTCAATACACAAAAGATTCTTGGTGGCAAGCCTGCCATCGTTTCCTTCTGGGGTGTCACCTGCAAACCCTGTCTGACCGAACTGAACACCCTGAACGAACTTCTGGACGAATGGAGAGAGGAAGTAGACTTCAACGTCATTGCCGTCTCCATCGACGACAGCCGCTTCACAGCACGTGCCCGCTCCATGGCTCAGGGCTACGACTGGAATTTCATCTGCCTGTTCGACAAGAATCAAGATCTGAAGCGTGCCATGAACGTAACCCTCACACCACATACCTTCGTTATCAACGGTAACGGAAAAATCGTTTATTCGCACACTGGCTATACACCGGGTAGTGAATACGAATTGTTAGAGCAACTTAAAGCAATCGCCAAACAATGAAAAAACATCTGCTATTTCTACTGCTGTCAGCCTGTGCTGCCACGCCCGAACTGTCTGCCCAAAGCAAAGGACACCTGAGCGGAAGCCTCGAATCAAACAGCATCTACTACGTAAAAGACAACAAACTCGGATCGGAAAACAGCGTTTATCCGGAAGACCACTTCGGAAGCAACAATTACCTGAAGCTGGACTATACTCAAGGCAAATTCAGTGCTGGGGTTCAGTTGGAAGGCTATCTGCCTGCCTTACAGGGATACGACATTGGTGTCTATGGTGACAAGAAAGCTATTCTAGGTATCAAATATGTAAACTGGCAAGACGATAACTTTTCCTTCCGGGCCGGAGACATTTTCGAACAGTTTGGTTCGGGAATGGTATTCCGTAGCTTCGAAGACCGCACACTGGGTATCAACAACTCCATCGAGGGTGTGTATGGTTCGTACAACTATAAGAACTATATCACCGTAAAGGGACTCTACGGACGTCCGCGCCTGTATACCGACTACGCCGACTCCTGGGTACGAGGCGGTGACTTGAGCTTGTCCATCGACAACCTGGCCGGCTGGACAGAAACATTCTTCAGCATCGAAGGTAGCTTGGTAAACCGCAACGAAGAAGTGCCCGATGAAATGGCCGGCGTCGCACGCCCCAACGTAAACATGTATTCAGCACGTGCCAACTTCGACTGGAAAGGCCTCAACGCCCGCGTAGAATACGTAGGCAAAAGCAACGATATTTCGCCCGCATTGATAGGTACCACCGACCAGGGACACGGACTGCTTGCCGAACTGGGTTACAGCCATAAGGGATTTTCCGTACTGGCCACCTATCGCGAACTGAAATACATGAGCACCAAATTGTCGTACACCGGTAACGGTACAGGAAACATTCTGAACTATCTGCCCGCACTGACCCGTCAATATACTTACATGCTGGCCAACCTGAATCCCTACCAGAGTAACGGCGAAGGCGAACGGGGCGGACAGGTGGACATCTACTACTCCCTGCGCAACAAGAAAGACCGCAGCCAGTACTGGAACTTCCACGCCAACGCTTCCATCTTCTACTCGGACAAAGCTGTTACCAAAAAATCGAGACTGCTGTGGCGCGACATCAACGGCGACGTTGAACGTCAGTGGAACAAACAGTTCAAGACCACCCTGCTTGTCTCGGTACAGGAATGGAGCCCCACACACGGAATGGATGACGTGACTTACGCATCGAACATCGTTGTACTGGACGGTCTCTACAAGTTCGACCGCAAAAAGTCGCTCCGTGCCGAAGTGCAATACCTCTACTCACAGGATTACGAGAAAGATTGGGTGGCCGGACTGGTTGAGTTCAGCCTTGCGCCCCGCTGGAGTTTTTCGGTGAGCGACATGTACAACCTGGGCACTACCAAAGTGCACTACTACAGCGGCTCCGTCAGCTACACGCAAAAGAACACACGCCTGCAACTGAGCTACGGACGCAACCGCGCCGGATATGTATGCTCGGGAGGTGTATGCCGATATACCCCTGCCTATACAGGAGCCAACTTGACATTAACCACTTCATTTTAATTAAAAGCAAAAGAACATTATGAAAAAATACTGGAATTTACTGACCTGTCTGTTCATTCTGGCATTCACCGCCGCATGTACAGGCAACTCGGGATCGGACGATCCAACAGACGAAGGCAATGGCGAGGGCACACTGACGCTCAAGGCATCCGCCGCCTACATCGAGAACAACGGAACAGACGCCGCCGTCTTCACCGTATTGAAAGGTGACAAAGATGTTACAGACCAGGCTGCCATCTACCAGAAGAAAGGAAGCTCCTTCGAACAGTTCAGCGGCACAACATTTACTTCGACCACTACTGGTGAATACTCTTTCTTTGCCAGCTACAACGGCGAAATGTCGACCACAATCACTGTGACCGTAATCGGAGGGATGCTTGAACTGCCTGCCGATCCGCAACCTGCCAAGTTCGACGGATTCAAACACCGCATCCTTGCCCTGCAAGGCACAAGCCTTGGCTGTACTTACTGTCCGATGATGATTGCCGGACTGACTGAATACGAGAAAACCGAGGAATACAAAAGTACTGTAGTGGCTGCCGCACACGGCGTTATGTCGGGCGACGATATGATTTCCACTTATAGCAACTCTGTACTGAAAGAAACAGGTATCTCCAACTCCGGCATCCCGGCACTGCTCTTCAACCTGCAATCAAGTAGCGAAATCATGGGTATCTTTGGCTCTGATTCTCCAGCCAGCGTATGCGGACGTATTCAGTCTGAAGCTCAGGAACAACTAAAAGCAACTGCCAACACTGGCATCAGTGCTGCCGTATCGGGCACAGAAGCATCGGGCAGCCTCAGCGTTACAGCTTCTGTCAAGGTAGGCCAAACCGGAAAATACCGTGTATCTGCCTGGGTGGTAGAAGACGACATCTATGCCAAAGGACAGATGAACGGTTACCCGTCGTTGGAAGAAACCTACGACTTCACCCATCACAGCAACGTACTGCGCTGCATCTCATCAACCAGCCCCATCACAGGTGGCAACCTGGGCGGTAAAGAAGAGTGCCAGGCAGGCGAAACACAGATGTTCGTACACGAGTTCGACCTGAACAGTATGGACATCGAAAATCTGTCCAACGTACGTGTACTCATCATCGTATCGCGCAACGCAAGCGGTTCGCGTTACACTGTGGACAACGTTATCAGTTGCGGTGTAAACAAGTCTGTAGCATTCGAATATGAATAAACCAACAAACTGACGAAACATGAAACTGAAATATCTGTTCCTGCTGCTCACAATGACCTTGTGCTTCAGCTGCTCCGACGACGATGTAACGCCGGCGCTAACAATAGATGAAACCGAACTGACTGCCGAAATCGAAGGCAGTCAGTTCGAAATAACCGTAACAAGTACCAGCGCATGGACCGTATCGGCCGCACCAGCATGGGTAGAATGGCAGGTAAACGAATCGCAAACCCTGCTGACGCTGACCGTGGACGAAAACCTGAATCAGGACAAACGTACGGGTACGATCACCCTGACCAACGAAGAGGGTATCAATCAGTCCATCCTTATTGAGCAAGAAGCCTACACCTATAGTGCCAACCACCACTACAAACTGCCTGTCGTCTTCCACGTACTCTACTGGAACGCTAACAACACCCAGCACTACGTAGAGGCAGGACACCTGCAGAAAGTGATGGATCGCGTCAACCAATACTATCGTGAATGCGGTGTGGACCTGAATCTGGAGTTTGTTATGGCTACGGAAGATCCCGAAGGCAACCGCCTGGAGGAACCGGGTGTTAGCCGCGAGAAGTGGCAATATACCACAATGGATTGCTCCTCGTTCATGGGTAGTGGCGATGCCAAATACAAGTCGCTGTTATGGGACACAAGCAAATATGTCAACATCATGCTCTACAATTTCTCCGACAGTCAGATTTTAGGTATCTCGCAATTCCCCTGGTTGCCCGAGCCATATGAATTAGAAGGCATCAGCATTGCCAAAAAAGGAGCCAATTTAGCAGATAACCCTTATCCGCAATGCGTGTGCATCAACAACAAGTACATCTACGACTTGACCAATGATGACGAAGCATACTCTGTTTCGGACATAGGCGTAACGCTGGCACACGAGCTGGGACACTTCCTGGGTCTGTATCATGCCTTCAACCAGTTGAATAACGGCAATACGAACACCAGCCAGGATACGGATTATTGTACGGACACACCGCCTTACAACAAGTACCAGTACGACATACGTCTCACAAACTATCTGACCTACAACCCTGCCATCACATCCAAGTCGTCCGAAGCCTATCAGACGTACGTGATGCGTACCAACAGTCAGACCGGTGAAGAGTTCCGCTCTACCAACATCATGGACTATGCCATCTCCGATGCCAACAGCTTCAGCGAGCAGCAGAAGGAACGTGTAAGATACATCCTGCAACACGCCTTGTTCATGCCGGGGCCGAAAGACTATACCGGTACAGACTTCACGGCTACGAAGGGTGCTTCCGACTTCCAGTTCACACCGAACTACATCGAATAAGAAGCATACACGAAGCCTGTCTGACATTTATATTATAAAAACAACGGACACCAACTGCCCCGCCCGGATTTTACATCCTGCGGCAACAGTTGGTGGTCGTTTTCTTATGCCGTTCTCTCTGCTGTCCCGATCAGTCTTTCTCGGGATAGCGCATGTTGGCTTCGGTCATGTGCTCCAGTACCTCGTGTAGATATTTAGCCGACTCCCAACGGGCCATGGGCAGGTCGTGCAGCAGATAGTTGCCACAATCCTGCGGAGCAGCACCGGGCACTTCGCCTTCGTATTCGGCTACAAAGCGGAAGGTTTCCTGCATCAGCGGTACGATGTCCTCGGGTTGCAGGTCGCCACGCATCAACAGATAGTTTCCTGTCAGGCATCCCATAGGTCCCCAATAGATGATGCGGTCCTGCCACTGCGGATTGTTGCGCAGGTAGGTGGCTGCCAGATGCTCGATGGTGTGCAGGGCACCCTGACCGAGAGCCGGCTCGCGGTTGGGTTCCTTCATACGGATATCGAAAGTGGTGATCACTTCACCGTTCACCTCGTCCTTGCGCGATACGTAGATGCCACGCAACAGGCGGATGTGGTCGATAGTAAAACTGGGTATCTTCTTCATTGCTGCTTATATTTTAAAACCTTAATGATAGATATTATTTGGGGGCAAAGATAGCGAAAGGTGAGCGCAGAGGCAAAAAGAAAACAAAGTTTTCAGTTTTTGACTATGCCGAACCGAATTCTATCTTATCTAAAGATAATGAAAGGTGAGCGCAGAGGCAAGTTTCACACCTATAAAGTGATTTTCCAGCGAAGTTTCACCACAACAATCTCGCAATGAATGCATTACGGTGAAACATGCGACACGCGTAAAACGAACGGTGAACCGGGCGTGAAGCCTCATCTTTCACCCTATCTACCTGTTTTTCAGTCGGAAAAAGAGAAAGGTGAAAGCGTGAAGGCAAAAACGGGAAAACATCTCCCAAACAGTAGACTTCTACCCTGCTAACGTAGGTTTCAGCGTCTGTAAAGTGGCACTTTACGTCCGTCAAGTAACAGTTTACGCACGCAAACATCCTCTTTAGCCGAAAGGGGATAACGAATAACTCCACGAGTTTTCGCAAACAACCCCACAGGTTTTCACGAACAACTCCACAGGTTTCCACCAACAACCCCTGAGGTTCTCACTGACAACCCCACAGGTTTTCATTAACAACCCCGCTGAACAACACTTGTATGGCTCGCGAGCCGTGCAAGTGTCTCTCGCGAGCCACACTTGTGTCGTATAAATGAAATGCAAGTGTCCTGTATCTCAGCCTGCCCAGTCCTCACGATCCAGGTTACGATAGCCGATGGCCTCGGCCAAATGAGCGGGTTGGATATGCTCGCTGCCTTCGAGGTCGGCAATGGTACGCGATACCTTTAGGATGCGGTCGTAAGCGCGGGCCGAAAGATTAAGGCGATTCATGGCGTTCTTCAGCAAAGCCAGACCACGATCGTCTGGGCGGGCATAGAGCGAAAGCAGACGGCTGGTCATCTGGGCGTTGCAGTAGACACCGGGGATGGAGGCGTAGCGCTGTTCCTGAATCTGACGGGCACGTATCACCCGTTCGCGAATGACGGCGCTGGCTTCGCCGGGGCGGGCGTCGGACATCTTTTCGAAGGGTACGGGGATGACTTCAATCTGCAGGTCGATGCGGTCGAGCAGCGGACCCGAGATACGGTTCAGGTATTTCTGCACCTGGCCGGGCGTACATACGCAGGCTTTGGTGGGATGGTTGTAGTAGCCGCACGGGCAAGGGTTCATACTGGCCACAAGCATGAAGCTGGCGGGATAATCGATGTTGCACTTCACACGCGAGATACTGATTTTACGGTCTTCGAGCGGCTGGCGCAACACTTCGAGCACGTTGCGATTGAACTCGGGCAACTCGTCGAGGAAGAGGACACCGTTATGCGCCAGACTGATTTCGCCTGGCTGGGGGAAAGTACCGCCACCCGTCATAGCCACGGTCGAAATGGTATGGTGCGGGTCGCGGAAAGGGCGTTTGGTAATCAGCCCACCGTCCTTGCCCAACTTTCCCGCTACGGAATGTATCTTGGTGGTATCCAGACTCTCGCCCAGCGACAACGGAGGCAAGATGGACGGCAGTCGCTTGGCCAGCATGGACTTTCCACTGCCAGGAGCACCGATCAGAAGAATGTTGTGCCCGCCAGCCGCTGCCACTTCGAGGGCACGCTTCACGTTCTCCTGCCCTTTGACGTCGGCAAAGTCGAGGTCGATCATGGTCTGCTGAGCATAAAACTCCTCGCGGGTGTTTACAATGGTGGCTTCAAGTTCCCGCTCCCCATTGAAGAATTCTACCACTTCCTTGATGTTTTCCACGCCGTACACGCTGAGCTTATTCACCACAGCTGCTTCGCGTGCGTTCTGGCGAGGCAGAATCAAACCTTTGAAACCCAGTTCGCGCGCCTTGATGGCGATGGGCAGTGCGCCCTTGATGGGTTGCAGACTTCCGTCGAGGCTGAGTTCGCCCATCAGCAGATATTCTTCCAGCTTGTCGGGGTGTACGACTTCGGTAGCTCCCAGCATGCCGATGGCCAGCGGGAGGTCGTAGGCTGACCCTTCTTTGCGTATGTCGGCAGGAGCCATGTTGATGGTGATGGTGGACGTGGGCATGCGGTAACCGTTGACCTGCAAGGCCGAACGGATGCGTTGCTGACTCTCCTTGACGGCAGAGTCGGGCAGTCCGACGAGGTAGAGCATGCAGCCTCGCGAACTGTTTACTTCGATGGTGATAAGGGTAGCGTCAATGCCTTGTACGGCTGCTCCGTAGACTTTAATTAGCATGGTGCTTGTTCGGTATTAGAGTAACGTAATGGTTATAAGGGGAACTTTCCCCAAGGGTTGCCAGATTGCGGTAGCGGATTATCTCCTTCTCCGCTCCCGGGCTTTCTTTTCTTTGGCTTCCTGCTCGATGTCCTCCAGCTTTTGCTTGATGGCGTCTTCGTCAAGGTCTTTTCCTTCGATTCGTGCCGAGGGGCTGACAAGGATGTTGGCGGGCAGGCTGTGCAGCGATACCTGGCCGATGAATGTAGAGTGCCATCCGTCGAGGTCGCATACTTGTTTCCACTTCAGCGTATCCTGCTTGATGGCGTCCAGCCATACCTTCCGGTCGGTGTCGAGCGAAATGCCCAGCAAGGCGAAGTTCTTGTTCTTCCGTTCTTTCTTATAGATACGCTTGTACATCTCGTTCTGCTGCATGCTGAGCGAATCCCACGATGCCCAGAAGTGTATCAGGATGTACTGATCCTTGAAGTCGGTACGGGTGGTTTCTTTCCCTTCGGTGTCGGGCAGCTTGAAGTAAGGAATTGTTTTACCGACATCGGTTTTCTCTTCCTCCAGGATTTGCTTGGCCAGCTGGTCCACCGTAGGACGGTCTTTCAGCTCACCGGTCAGGCTGTTTATCAGACGTTCGATACGTCGCAGATCGGGCTGCGCTGTCTTTACGAAATACTTTTCCAGCAGGTAGACACTGACCAGCGATGATGGATGCGTCGTAATGAAGGCTTCCGCCTTTTCCTGCAACGCCCTTTCAGACGGTTTGCCCAGTCCTTTCAGATCTTTCTGGTAGGCGGTCAGCTCGTCGTTGGCGGTGTTGCCGGTCACTTCCAGCAAAGTTGGGTCGGAGACGTTTCCTTTTATTAGTATGGAATTGCCTTTGCCAATGAATATCGGGTATCTGGTTCCGTCGTCAAAGAGCAGATAAGCTGTTACCAGTGTGTCGACCGACAGTTCGGTCGAAAACTTGCCTTCCTTTACGGGCAGCGTGTCCATCCCATCGTAAATGGGATCGGCACCAAAGAGGTAAAGGGTGTCGTTACCCAGTCCCTTGATTTCGCCACTGATGCTGGTCGTTACGGTTGGTTTTCCGCCGCAAGCCGCGAGGATGAAAAGCAGTGTGTATACGAGGTTGATTTTCTTCATTATGATGTTTCTTCTGATACTTGCTGCGAATGTACTTCTTTTGCCGGATATAAAAAAAAGTTGCCCGACATAATTTCGTATGCCGGGCAACTTCTTTATAGTTATTTAGTTTGGAGTTATTGAGTTGTTGCTTTAATCAGCAAACTCACAACTCACCAGCTAAACCTTTCTTATTTGATAATGTTCATGAAGTCAGCGTTTGTGAAGTACTTAGCAAATTCCAGGTCAGAAGCGGCTTTCTTAGCCAATGCCGGATTCTTTGCTACAGCGTTCTTCAGGCTGCTTGTTACCATAGAAGTATTGTTGGTTCTTGCACCCAGTACTGCCATCAGGTAGTCAGTGTAAGCATCCGGAGTAGCTACGCCAGCCAGTGTGTTCTTAGCCTTGTTGTAGTCCTTAGCCAGGATCTGTGCCAGAGCGGCGCTGTTAGTCTTGATATCGCCGAATGCGTTAACAGCCTTGTCATACTGACCTTGAGCGATGTAAAGGTTACCCAGAGCTTCGTTCAGTTCTTCAGCACCGGCAGCCTTGCCCAGATAAGATTCAGCAGCAGCCTTGTCACCCTTGTTCAGAGCGATCAGACCAAGGTTCATGTTCACTTCAGGAGCGTCCTTGATAGAAGCGGCTTTCTTGAAGTAGTTTTCAGCCTTGTCAAGGTTACCTGCCTGGTAAGCCAGCTTACCGAGGTTGTTGTATGCGCGGTAGTCGTTCGGGAAGTTCTGAGTAGCTTTTGTATAGATAGCTTCTTTCTTTGCAGCATCGTTAGTCAGTGTAGCAGCGTACAGCAGTTCTTCGAGGTTCAGCTGTTTAGCATCGCTTTCAGCCAGCTTAGAGATTTCTTCGTCAGACTTACCGATAACTTCGTAGTTCAAAGTCAGACGAGAACGACGCAGTTGCGGAAGAACTTCGTCAGCCAAAGTCTTGTAAACAGAAGAGATGTTCTTGATTTCCTGCTCTCTTTGTTCAGGATCCTGATACATAGACAGAACGCGGAGAATCAGTTCCTTATCCTGGATGTTGGATTTAGAAACCAGTTCCTGGAAACCTTCCCAGTCCTGTGCAGTATACTTAGTATCTACAGTAGCTTCAATTTTGTCTTTCTTCAGGTTCTTGTTGATAACCTTAGCAGTGTTGTCCTGACGGTTTTCGGCCAGACCCTTGTTCAGATCGTAACCACCATCGGGAGAAGCATAAGCAGAGATTTCGATGTTGCTGATCTTCTTGTTAGCAGCTTCGCTGACATTCTTAACTTCTTCGTTGAATTCCTTGGCAGTCTTCAGCTCGCTGGCACGTACGTTAGCTTGTTGGATCAAGAACATGATCTGTGCATCGTGCTTTTCTTTGATAACACGTTGGAATGCGTCAGCACCCAAAGCCGGAGTGGCGCTACCCAAAGTCTGCTCAACTATTTCAGAAGTAGAGATTACACCGTCGGCAATCTTAACGGCAGGGATTTCAACTGTCTTTTTACCGATAGTAGCTTTGAATTCCAGATAAAGTTCTGATTTAGCCATTTCGGGAACATAGTCGAAAGAAGTCTTCATTGTATAGCTACCACCCATCTTGTAGGAAATAGTCTGTTCGTTACCTTCAACTTTTTCACCTTGGAATACGGCAGACTGGCCTTTAGCCTCGCCACCTTCCCATTTCAAAACCGGAGTTACTTCTACAACGGCTTTCTTGTTGAAATACTTCTCGGGGAACTTACCGTTAATGGTAGCAGGTACTTTGCCTCCTACAGCTTCCAAAACTTGAGGTGTTACGGTAAAGTAATCTGATGACAACTCTCCCATTTTGCTTCCACACGATGTGAGGACAGCAACTAATGCCACTAACAGCGGCAAATACAGTTTCTTAGTCATTTTAGGTATAAATTAATTGTTTGTAATTGAAATTTGTCTATTC
>OMCA01001151.1_pt1 | contig 13105 bp, 8 predicted proteins | sample 1673621 | NCBI WGS metagenome assembly OMCA01 (sample SAMEA103958117, study PRJEB25191) | human gut metagenome | biome: human-associated habitat [ENVO:00009003]; feature: intestine environment [ENVO:2100002]; material: feces | place: Germany | collected 2013/2015
AAAAGGTTCCCGAGACCTTCAAGGACTTCGTCGAGAAGTGGGTCTACAGCTGCGAAGATCAGTCCGCTCTGCTCGATAAGCTCGGCGGCAGCCGTCTGATGCGCCTGAAGAACGAGCCGCACCTCGGCTATTCCACTACACATTAAGGTTTGGGAGGCTAAATAGAAATGTCTGATTATACGAAGTATACCAAGCAGGAAATGCAGGCGTATGCCATTGCTAAGAATATCAAGGAAAACCAGATCGTCATCGTTGGTACGGGCCTGCCGCTGATCGGTGCGTCCCTTGCCAAGCGCGCGGTCTGCCCCAGCTGCCACCCCATCGTCGAGTCGGGTCTGATGGACTGCGACCCCGTTGAGGTCCCCCGCTCCGTCGGCGATAACCGCTTCATGGCGCACTGCGCCGTGCAGTGGCCCAACATCCGCTTCGTCGGCTTTGAGGCCAACGAGTGGCTGCACGACGAGGATCGTCTGGTCGCCTTCATCGGCGGCGCGCAGATCGACCCCTACGGCAACGTGAACTCCACGCACATCGGCGGAACCAAGATGATGAACGGCATCGGCGGAAGCGGTGACTTCACCCGCAATGCCTATATCTCCATCTTCACTTGTCCGTCCGTTGCCAAGGAAGGTAAAATCTCGGCTATCGTACCGATGGTTTCGCACATGGACCACACGGAGCATGACGTCAACATCATCATCACCGAACAAGGTGTGGCCGACCTCCGCGGCAAGAGTCCGAAAGAACGTGCACAAGCCATCATCGAAAACTGTGTTCATCCGGACTACAAGAACATTCTGTGGGATTACCTGAAACTGACCGACGGCAAGTCACAGACTCCCCATGCCCTGCGCGCCGCACTGGCTATGCACGCTGAGCTGGCCAAAAGTGGAGACATGAAGAATGTAGACTGGGCACAGTATAAATAAACTGCTCCCTAAAAAGGCGGAGAAAAACCGCCCGAAAGATATACCGCGTTGCATGTATATTTCCGGTTTGCTGGATCTATATATGCAACGCGTTGCATATATAGATGGAACACGCTGCATCTATAGTTCCAACAACAAGCTATTTCAGTACCTACTACATCCCTGCATCAATTCCTGGCAAAACCTCCTTCTTACCGGTAAACTCACTATCTTTTGCTTCAGTTTCCTTTTCAGTTTCTTCAATCGATCTCTCACCGAGCCAACGCTTATCGTTCGCATTGAGTGAAAAACTGCAATAATTTGTCCAGAGAAATACTTGCCTCCATTTGATCCCTCCTATTCATTGAAAACGGGCTGCCTGGAATCACTTCCCGGACAGCCCTTCCTTCACATTTAAAGTGAAGATGCAGAGAGAGTAGTATGATGACACTCTATTCCTGACCTCCCCCTAACGCCTTGTAGAGGTTAATCAGGCTTTGTATTTCAGAAAATCGATTTGCCGTCTGTGCCAATTGTGCGTTGAGCAATGTCTGCCGGGCGGTAAGCACCTCCAGATAGGTGGTGTTGCCATGCTCCATCAGCAGGGAAGTGCTGCGGGCAGCTGTCTGCAAGGAAGCTACCTGCTTGTCCAGCAGTTCGCTTTTGGATAGGCTTGTCTGCCAGGCAGTCAAGGCGTCGTTTACCTCGCTGCCTGCATTCAGCAATGTCTGCTGGAAGGCAAGGGAAGCCTCTTCTTGCCGGGCACGGGCTATGCGGTACTGCGCAATGACCTGCCCGCGGGCAAAGAGCGGCTGCGTCAGCGAACCCACCGCCGAAGCCACGAACTTGCCGGGATTCACAATCATCGAACCGGCGGAGTTGGTCCAGCCCGCACTCCCGCCCAGCGTGATGGAGGGATAGAAGGCAGAGCGCGCCGCATTGGTGCCGTAGAACGCCGCTTCCAGTGTCCGCTCAGCCGAACGGACATCAGGACGGCAGGAAAGCATCTGAACAGGAATCCCTATAGAAAAGCCCACGGGGAACTGCTGCTCTGCCAGCACACCGCGCTCGTAATGACGGGGCGTCTCTGCCAGCAACAGCGCAAGGCTGTTCTCCACCTGGTTTATCTGTTCTTCCAAATCAAGCACGGAAGTCTGCACCTGATAGTACGTGGCCTCCATCTGCGACACGGCGGATTCGTTCGCCATGCCCGCATTCATCAGGGCACGGGTGGAAGCAACGGTTTCCCGCCACGTCTCTTCGGTCTGCCTGGAGATGGCAAGCTGCTGGTCCAGCATCAGCAGGGTATAGTAAGTATTGGCTATCCCGGCAATGAGCTGGGTACGCACGGCCTGGCGATAGTCCTGACTCTGCGCATAGAGCGCCTTCGACTGTTTCTTGGCATTGCGCATGCGACCGAAAACATCCAGCTCCCAACTGGCAGTAACGGGTAGCGAATAGGTCTGTGTGGCCTTGCGGCTGTCAAAGCTGCTCACCGTGCCCTGCGGCGCAAGGGCAAAGGAGGGCAGGAAGGCAAGCTTTGCGGACAGCAGGGTAGCTTCGGCTTCCTCCACGCGGAGCTGTGCCGACTGGTAGTCGGTATTGTTCTGCAACCCTTGTCCGATGAGTGCCTGCAGATGTGGGTCGGTGAAAAGCTCGTGCCAGTCCATGCCGCCCAGGCCAAGGTCCAGGCTGTCTTCGGTGGCAGCCGGAGAACCGGCGAGGCTCTCCGTAAAAGCTGCCATTTCTTCCCCATAGAGGCCGTCGGGGACCTCGGTAGCGGGTTTGTATTTGGTGTACACGCCGCAACTGCTGAACAGCAAACCGGCGGCGGACAATAGGATGATATGTTTCTTCATTGTTCCAATCTGTTTTTATTTTATTTTCCTCAATCTTTCGCCCGTTCTGCCTCACTCTTCTGCTTTTCAAGCAATACCTGCATATCGGCTTCTTCCTCCATTGGCGGACGAACCTTCTCCTGTAAGTACTCGAAGATGATGTAGAACACCGGAACGACGAAAAGCAGCGCTAGCGTTCCGATGAGCATGCCGCCTACTACGCCCGTACCCAGCGAAGAGTTACCGTTGGCGCCCGCACCACTCGAGAACATCAGCGGAAGCATACCGAATATCATCGTCAGCACCGTCATCAGGATAGGACGCAAACGGACCTGGGCGGCCGAATAAGCTGATTCCACAATGCCCATTCCCTTGCGGCGCCGCTCGATGGCATACTCCGTAATCAGGATGGCCGTCTTGGCGAGCAAGCCAATCAGCATAATCACACCCGTCTGCAAATAGATGTTGTTCTCCAATCCCAGAACCTTGGCAAAGAGGAATGAACCCATCAGCCCGAACGGTACGGAGAAGATGACCGCAAACGGTATCAGGAAACTCTCATAAAGACATGCCAGGATGAGATAGATAAGGAAGATACAGATGGCATAAATAAAGACAGTCTGCGCACCACCAGTATTGGCTTCCTCACGTGCCATACCTCCGTACTCGTAACCGTAGCCCAGCGGCAATGTCTGTTCTGCCACTTCCGCAATCACTTTCTGCACTTCACCGGACGAATATCCTTCCGCCGGATTCACATTAGCGGCGATAGCGCTGTACAGATTGAAACGGTTTGCCGTCTCCGGACCGAGCACCTTGTTCAACGTCACGAACTGGCTGACCGGAGCCATCTCCGTACCGTTGCGCACAAACATATTACCCAGTGCCTGTTCGTCCAGACGATATTCGGGCGATGCCTGCATCATGACGCGGTACACCTTGCCAAACTGATTGTAGTTGGAAATATAGGCACCGCCGCAATAGCTGCCCAATGCGTCGAGCACCGCACCCGGCGAGATACCCGCACGCTTGCACTTGGCAGCATCCACATCTACCGATACCTGCGGGAAATTCATGGCATAAGAGGTATACGCCATAGCCACTTCGGGACGCTGGTTCAACGCACCCAGAAACTGTATCACTGCCTCGTAGAACGTAGCCATGTCACCACCCGTTCTGTCCTGCAGGTTCAGCTCCAGGGAGTTACCCATACCATAGCCCGGAATCATACCCGGCTGGAAGCTGAATATCTGTGCCTCCTTCACACCGTAGAACTGTGCATTGAGGCGGGCCACCACAGCGTCGGACGTGTGTTCGCTCCCCTTCCGCTCGCCCCAGTCCTTCAGACGGATGATGATGGTACCGTAGGAAGTGCCCTGACCGGACATCAGTCCGTATCCTGCCACCTTGGAATAGTGTTCTATCTCGGGAGTGTTTTTCAGGATGTCCTCCAGCTTGTTCATCACCTTCGTGGTTTCTTCCAGCGTGCTTCCCGGAGACGTGCTGACGTTCACCATGATGACACCCTGGTCCTCCTGCGGCACAAGCCCCGTCTTGGTGGTACTCATCAGGTAAACCAGCAATACGACGGTAGCCGCCAATGAAGTCCACACCATCCAACGGTGGCGGATGAAGAACATGACACCTTTCTTATACTTGCCCAGCACGGCGTTGAACGAAGCATTGTATGCCGCACGCACCCGTCCGTTGATGCTCTTCGCACTCTTCGTACCGTCCGACGGACGCATCATGATGGCGCACAAGGCGGGGCAAAGCGTCAATGCCGAAATCATGGAGATGCCCACTGCCGTTGCCATCGTAATGCCGAACTGCGTATAGAACACACCCGAAGTACCGCCCATAAACGTCACGGGGATAAACACCGCCATGAACACGCAGGTACAAGAGATGATAGCCATCGTCACATCGCCCATCGCATCCTTCGTGGCAAGGTAGGGAGACTTATATCCGGCATCGAACTTGGACTGCACCGCCTCCACCACCACGATGGCATCGTCCACCACCGTACCGATGGCAAGCACCAACGCAAACAGCGTCAGGATATTGAGACTGAACCCCGCAGCCACCAGGCAGGCAAACGTGCCGACCAGCGACACGATAATGGAAATGGAGGGTATAAGCGTACTCTTGAAGTCCTGCAGGAAGAAATACACCACCAGAATTACCAGTATAATGGCAATGACCAGTGTCTCCACCACATTGTGTATGGAAGCGAAGAGGAAGTCGTTGGAGCTCATCATCGTCACAAACTCCGTCCCTTCGGGCAAGCTCTTCCTCATCTCGTCTATCTGTGCGGTAATCTGCTTGTTGACGGCGGTTGCGTTGGAGCCTGCCGTCTGGAACATCATGAAAAGTACAGCCGGCTTGCTGTCCATCTCACTGCGGAAACTGTAAGTCAGCGTGCCCAACGCCACATCCGCCACGTCCTTCAGACGGAGCACGGAACCGTCGCTCTGCGAACGGACCACCGTGTTCTGGAATTCCTCCACACTCTTCAGGCGTCCGCGATATTTCATCGTAAACTGGAATACGTTCTTTGAATTTTCGCCCAGCGAACCGGTGGGCGCTTCGATGTTCTGCTCGCCCAATACGGCAGTCACATCCGAGGGAACCAGTCCATACTGCGCCATCCGTTCCGGTTTCAGCCAGATACGCATACTGTAAGTATCGCCCAGCTCCATTACATCACCCACACCCTCGATACGCTTGATTTGCGGAATCACGTTGATGTCGAGGTAATTGGCAAGGAAGGTCTGGTCGTAGCGTCCGTCGGTGCTTACCAAAGCACCGATTTGCAGGAAGCTGGTCTGTCGCTTCTGGGTAGTCACACCGATTTTCGTTACTTCGGCAGGCAGCAGTCCCTGCGCTTTGGATACGCGGTTCTGTACGTTCACCGCAGCCATGTCGGGGTCCGTGCCCTGCTTGAAGTAGACCTGTATGGTGGCAGAACCGGCATTGGTGGCGGTAGAGCTGATGTACATCATGTTCTCCACACCGTTGATACTCTCTTCCAACGGCATGATGACACTGTTCAATACGGCTTCGGCATCGGCACCGGTGTAGTTGGCGCTGACGTACACCGTGGGAGGTGCAATATCAGGATACTGTTCCACCGGCAGCGTAAAGAGCGAGATAAGCCCTATCACCAGAATCAGTACGGAGATGGAGATAGCCATCACCGGCCGCTTTATAAATATATTTCCTTTCATCTTAATGGGTCATTGATAGTTGATAAAATAGCAATCATCATTTCACTTGCGTTCCTTCGCGCAGCAGTCCGGCACCTGTGGAAACAATCTCGTCACCCACTTTCAGTCCGTCCAGCACCACGTATTCGCGTCCGTCATTTATTCCTGCCACGGTAATCAGGGTAGAGACGGCCTTGCCATCCACTACCTTGTATACCAACGTCTTGTCCTGCAACTGTACGGTGGCTTCTTGCGGAATCACAATGCAGTTCTTATACGTGGCAGGCACCACCACCGTGCCCGATGCCCCGCTATGGAGCAGGCGCGATTCGTTGGGGAAGACCACGCGTGCCACTACCGTACCCGTCTGGCGGTCGATGACACCACTGATGGACTCGATGGTACCTTTCTTGTCGTAGACGGAATTGTCGTTCAGACGCAGCTCTGCCGCCGGCATGTTCTTCAGCGCCTCGTCCATGCTTCCGTATTGGCGGGTCAGGGCAAGCAACTGGTTCTCGGTCATGGAAAAGTAAACGTACATGTCGCTGTTGTCACTGACCGTTGTCAGCGGTTGCGGCAAGCTGGGGCTGACCAATGCCCCTGCACGGTAGGGCAATGCCCCCACCACCCCGTCGCTGGGACTCTTCACTTCCGTATAGGAGAGGTTGTTGCGTGCGCTTATCTCCTGGGCCTCGGCCTGCGAGAGTTGCGCCTTGGCGGTAAGGTAGCTGTTTTCGGCAGTCTTCAGGCTGAATTCCGAAACCACTTTCTGCGCATACAATTCCTTGTTGCTGTTATAAGTCAGTTCGGCAGTAGCCAGTGCGGCACGTGCCGCTTCCACATTGGCAACGGCCGTTTTGAGTGCAGCCTTGTAGGGAACCTGGTCGATGATGAAAAGCAGTTGTCCCCGGCGCACCTTCTGCCCCTCGGTCACACACAACTTCTCGATGGTACCCGACACTTGCGGATAAATATCTATGTCCTGCCGTCCGCGTATCGTTGCTGAGTACGAAGTGGAAAGCTCTTTGTCCGTCGCCTCCACTTTCATGGTAGCATAAGAAGGTTTCATTCCGGAAGCATCCGATGCCTGCTTGCAAGATGCCAAACACATTGTACAACCGACAATCCCTATCAGCCGTATCCATTTCCTGTTCAATGTAATCATACTTTTTCTCATTGTCTTTTTGTTAAAACTGGTGGCAAAAGTAGGAGAAAGGAACAACGCCATAATGACCAATTACACTCCAAAGATGTTCCTTTTTCGACATTCATCTTTTTTAAGGCTAATGAATTGTCTATAAATGACATATAGAACAAGAAAGCCACATAATGGAACATCCCATATTTCCCATTATTCACCAACTTTGCAAAACGAAAAAGGAAGAATATGGAGAAAGGGAACATAAAAATCGTAGAAATCGCGGACTTTAAAAACAGCGAACATGTCCTTGACTATGTAGACAATGACTTTGTCATAATCAACAGTCTGGAGGGAAGCCCCTACAATGAAGATACAATAAGATTGGGATGCTTCCTTATCGCTATCTGTCTAGAAGGCTGCATCCAGTTGGACGTCAACTACAAAACCTACCAACTGGAAGCAGGCGACTTACTGCTCGGCCTTCCCAATACCATTATCAGCCACGCGATGGTAAGCCCAAAGCACAAGATAAGGCTTGCCGCATTCTCCACACAGTTCCTACAACGCGTGGTCAAGATGGAGAAGGATACATGGAATACCGTTATGCATATCCACAACAGTCCCATAAAGTCTGTCGGGGAGGAAGGGGACAAGGAAATCTTCAAATTCTACCGAGAACTGCTTATGGCAAAGATAAACGACGAGCCTCATCACTATCACAGGGAAGTGATGCAATACCTGTTCTCGGCCATTTTCTGTGAAATGCTGGGTCGTCTCAACAAGGAAATGAATCCTTCCGAAATGACAGTCGATACAAAAGAAAGCATCAAACAGTCCGACTATATCCTGCGTAAGTTTATAGAGATGTTGTCCAAAGACAACGGCATACACCGTTCTGTAGGATATTATGCCGATGCACTCTGCTACAGCCCCAAACACTTTTCGAAGGTTATCAAACAAGCGTGCGGACGTACACCGCTTGACTTGATTAACGAAAGTGCCATCGAGCACATCAAGTACCGGCTGAAGCATTCGGACAAGTCCATCAAGGAGATTGCAGAAGAATTTAATTTCCCCAACCAGTCTTTCTTCGGGAAGTATGTGAAGTCTTATCTGGGTATGTCTCCGGCACGCTACCGCAATACGAAAGAGGAATGATTTCCCCTACTCTTGGGGCTCACTCCGTAAAGGTCTGCATTAGGAAGCTAAACCTTAACTTTACGACGCTAAAGGTCAACTTTACGATGGCTAAACCTCAACGTATCACTTCATCACACACCGCATCCTGGAAAGCGCGTGCTTCCCTGCCCGACAGTGCATTCTGGTTCATGATGGCAAAGGCTATCTCGTGTCCGTTGCGGGCTTTAAGGTAGCCGGCCAGGCAGTTGATGGCGGTAAAGGAACCCGTCTTGGCATGTACATTTCTGTGGGAAAGGGTGCCTTTCTTCATGCGGAACTCCAGTGTACCGTCCACGCCGCCAATGGGCAAAGCCTTATAAAGTTTCCGGAAAACATCCGTACGCGAGTAGGCATATCGCAGGAAAGAAACCAAAAGTTCCGGTGAAATGTAGTTGTAATTGGAAAGGCCGCAACCATCTGCCAGATTATACCTATCGGGGTTATATCCCATCTCTTTTATCAGCATGCGGATGGCGGAAAGCCCGTCCTCGGCAGAGACACGCTTCTTTCCGCTGCTCTGCACACCCAACCGGCAGAGCATGGCTTCGGCATTGAGATTATCGCTCTCCTTCATTATCTGTTTCACCACATCCTGCACGGAAGTTTCATAGGAAGCCATCCGCACGGAAAGACTGTCTTGCCGGAACTCGCCGAAGAGGTAAGAAGAAGCAGTGGAAGAGGGCTTACCCGTTTCAAAAGCTTCGGATTCCGCTACTTCATTCTCCGGACTTTCCGCTTCTGCCGCCGGAATGCACCGGATGCCTCGTGCCTGCAACCGTTCCATAAAGGTATGCATGAAGAAGTCCTGCGAAGAAAATATATTGACCGTACCTGCACGGCGGGCATCGACGTTGCCCGTCACGGTGATGTTGTTCCCGTTCACCAGCCAGTCGCGCGACACACGGAAACGCCCGGCAGAAGGGGTACGGCTTTGGGTCTTGTTCGTCAGTGTATAATAGGAAGAGGCGGGAGTGCATTCAAGGCGTGCGCTGTCGCCCCGTTCGCCGGGTGTGGCGGTAACCTTCACCACTCCTTTATTCAGCATCAGCGGTGAGAGGTAGGGCTGGAAGGAATAGGGAGTATCATCCCACAACCAGCCGCTACCCCAGTACAAGGAGTCTTTCATGGAGACATCTCCATACACCTTGCCTTTGATGACAGAGAAGGGGAAACGGGCCACGGCAGCCACCAGGGAATCCAACGCCTCTTCATCAAACTCCGGGTCGTAACCGCCTATCACATACATATTCCCCTGCAAGGTATCGCGCTCAATGGTTCCCTGATACCACACTTCCGTACGGAACGGCTCGTCGGCTTCGGGACGGGAAAGGGCGGTAATGGTGGTCAGCAGCTTCATAGTGGAAGCGGGACGGGAAAGCTTGTCCGCCTGATAGCCGTACAAGGGCTTGCCGGCAGTCAGGTCATAGACCGAAATGGCCACATTAGAGCCTGCGGGAAGTTTGTGTTCTATCAACGCATCAATCCGCGCAGAGAGCGGCTTCACCGGAGTTACCGTCTCTTGGGACCACAATGGGAGCAGGCAGACGGATAAAATTAACAGCAACAATATCCTTTTCATAAATATATTTATCTTTAAAGGCAAAAGTACGACAATCTTACAAATGAACAATAACCAGGTAGTCTTTTCATAAATTATATCCAGCCATCCATCTTAATATTCCTTTAAAAATACTACTTTTACATAGGCAAAATCTCCCAGTTACTATCACTCTAAAATTGATGTACCATGAAACTACAACTTACAATTGCCAGCTTTACAATATGCCTCCTTTTCTCCCCCATGCTTCGGGCACAAGAATCTCCGCGCATTGTCAGTTATGACTTAACCGTACAGATTGATGTACCGAACCGACAGGTCGAAGTAGGCGGTTCGTTTGAAGTTGATTTCCAGGACAGTGACTCAATCTCGTTGGTACTATGGCGCCATGCCCGTATCGACACACTACGCCACAGCAGCCGGGAGATAACCTACCGTTTCGATACGCTTGCCCCGGCACCTGCCCAATTCATTCCCGACGGACGGACCTTGACCCTCTACCGGCCGGCAGGAGCCGATGACCGCTGCCGCATAAATACCCGTTACACACTCTACATGCAGGAAGTGCAGGGCCCTGCAAAATCATTCAATGACCATTGGATTGAACTTGGTTACTATACGGGATGGTATCCTGTCTGCAACGGTAACCGGGCAGATTATTCGCACTTACGAATCGGCATCACTGACGGTTATACGGTGAGCGGCTCAGGTATTATTTCCCATACAGAAGAAGGGATGTGGGAAATGGAGCAACCTTGGGAGAATTTCGACAATGTTATCCTGGCTTCACCCATGCTGAAAAGCCGCCGCATCAATGATAACGGAACTACCATTGAACTTATCTATACAGACTTCCCGGATGCCGGTGCAGACTCGGCACTTCAATGTTGCCACAATGCCTTGAAATTCTTCCGACGCCTTTATAAAATTGCGGGAGATGAGGATATTTACATGAAATTCCTGCTTTCAGCTTCCGGCACCTCAGGAGGGTACAGCCGTAAAAATTTCATTATGCTCAGTTCCCGAACATTCAATGAATATGTACTCAAGAACACCGCCCACGAAATCGGCCACTTCTGGTGGAACAAGGCTCCGGTGGAATCTTGGCACGACTGGCTGAACGAATCTTTTGCCGAATTCAGTGCTTTGCAATACATACGCCACGCCCGCGGCGAGAAAGCCTATGCCGCTTACATCGACGCCTATCGTAAGGAAACACGCCATATCCGTCCTATCTGGGGTATTGACCGCAACGACCGCGAAGCGCATCTTGCCCTCTATAGGAAAGGGTCAGTACTACTCGCCGACCTGCTTGTCCGGGTGGGTGAAGAACCTTTCTTCAACTTTCTGGCAGGTGTCATCCAAGCCCATATAACAGACACATCGGCTTTCCTGGATTTTGCGGAAAGCCGATTGGGACGTAAAAACCGGGACTGGATTGAAAAGCGGTTAAAGGAATAAACACCTGATTATTCTTCAACTGTTCCTTTCGCCACCGGCTTCTCAAAATGAGTGCCGCACTTCCTGCATACATACTCCCAATGCTCAGTGCCCGGAGGTGCGGCCGACAATGCCGCAATAACAGCAGCCACCACAGCACGCACCCGATGACTCTTCTTCAGCACAAACTTAATCTCATCCGAACCGCAATGGGGGCAGTACCTCAACTGTTCCGGAATCATCTGGTTCCGTTCAAGCAGACGGAGGGCATTGTCATATTCGTCCTCATAGACAAATATATCCACTCCCGTGACATCACGGACATATCCGCGCATCACGGAAGACATGTTTTCATTATGCAAAACAGACGCAATGCCCTCATTCTTCAAGGCACCCTGAATAACATGTGCCTGAAAGGCATCGTCGCAGGTGATTAGCTTTACGGTTTTCATCTTTTATGTTTATATGAAACAATAGTCATGGGGTCTACAATGCCTCCTTGAATATCTCTCCCACCGTGGGGTGCGGAAAGACAATCTTCTTCCATTCATCGGCAGTAAGTTTCAGCTCGATGGCCATGCCTGCCAACGTTATGATTTCCGAAGCGGGATTGCCCAAGACATGTGCTCCCAATACGGTATCGTCACTGCCCAACAGTAACTTGCAGACACCGTTCACACCTTCGTTCTCGGCGACGAAACGGCCACTATAGGCCATCGGCAGCTTTACGGCACGATAGGCAATGCCTCTCTTCTGCAGGGATTCTTCTGTCTCGCCCACACCGGCTATTTCGGGATTGGTATACACCACGCCGGGGATGGCACGATAACTCATAGTGTCCTTCCGGCCAATGATGGAATGTATGGCTACTTCCGCCTCGCGGACGGCTGTATGCGCCAGCAAGGAATATCCCGTCAAGTCGCCGCAAGCATATACTCCGGGAACTGAAGTCTGCATCTGTCCGTTGACAAAGACATTTCCGCGCTCCGTTCTTTCCAAGCCCAGATTCTCCAATCCGAAGCCTTTCATTACCGGACGGCGCCCGACACTCATCAGAAGCCGTTCGGCAACGACGGAACCGGGACCGTCGGCTGTTTCATAATTCACCTGGATAAGGGAAGAAGCTTCGGCAGTATCCGGCATGACAGACACTACTTTTGCACTCAGCATGAACTTGATTCCCCGCTTGGCGTACTCTGCACGGAGCATACCCGCCAGCTCTCGGTCCATACCGCCTCCCAGTATCTCGTCCAGCATCTCGACGACGGTTACCTGCACTCCCAGGCTGTTGAAGAAAGAAGCGAACTCCATACCGATGACACCGCCGCCGATGATGGCAAGCGAAGCGGGCAGTTCCTTGTTATCCAGTGCATCACGATGGGTCCAGTAAGGCACCTTGTCTATGCCGGGAATGGCAGGGACAAAGGTTTCGGAACCGGTGCAGAGCAGCAGGTTCTCGCATTCGTAGGTTTCTCCGCCGCACTCCACATGATTCTTGTCCGTCACTGTGGCCTCTCCGCTGACAATCGTCACACCATGGGCAGTCAGCTTTCCTTTGATTCCCAATACCAGCTTGCGTACTACCTTCTGCTTGCGGGCAATAATCTTGGGCAAATCAAACGATACTTCGGGCACACTGACCGCATACTTCGAAGCATGGCGGGCTCCGTCATAGGTCTTGGCCGAATACAACAAGGTCTTGGTAGGGATACACCCTTCATTCAGGCACACTCCACCGAGACTCTGCTTCTCAAATAGTACGACACTCAATCCTACTTTTCCGGCAGCTTCGGCAGCAGTATATCCCGCAGGACCTCCACCGATAATGGCAA
>OMCA01001156.1_pt1 | contig 13044 bp, 7 predicted proteins | sample 1673621 | NCBI WGS metagenome assembly OMCA01 (sample SAMEA103958117, study PRJEB25191) | human gut metagenome | biome: human-associated habitat [ENVO:00009003]; feature: intestine environment [ENVO:2100002]; material: feces | place: Germany | collected 2013/2015
GACGAGTCGGTACTGGACAAACTGAAGCTGAATATCCGCTCACTGATAACCAGTGAGGAAGGAAATAATAAAGAACTGCTTGACCTTTGCATTGATGTAATTTATCATAATAACATGAAAGCTTTCGGACTTCATCAACTTATTCTGCTTTATATCCAATGGGAGAAGGAGAAAAATAAGGATGAAGAAGAGATATAACTAACTTATCTCTGTAGCAAAATAAAAAACAATACGTATCATTGAAAGAATACAAACTTACAGACTGGTTGCCGACAACCAAGAAAGAAGTGGAAATGCGTGGGTGGAAAGAACTGGACGTTATCTTGTTCAGCGGTGACGCCTATGTAGATCATCCTTCATTCGGTCCGGCAGTGATTGGAAGATTATTAGAGGCACAAGGCTTAAAAGTAGCTATTGTGCCTCAACCTAACTGGCGTGACGACCTGCGCGACTTTAAGAAGCTGGGACGTCCACGCCTCTTTTTCGGTGTGTCCGCCGGATGCATGGACAGCATGGTAAACAAATACACTGCCAACAAGCGTTTGCGCAGCGAGGATGCTTATACTCCCGACGGCCGCCACGACATGCGTCCCGAATACCCCAGCATCGTTTATACACAGATTTTAAAAAAAATCTATCCCGATGTACCTGTCATTTTGGGAGGTATAGAAGCATCTTTGCGTCGTGTCAGTCATTACGACTATTGGCAAGACTGTCTGCGTAAATCAATCCTGATAGATTCAGGAGCCGATTTATTGATCTATGGAATGGGCGAGAAGCCGATTACGGAACTTTGCAAGAGAATGAAGACATTGGCGGACGCCATCGGACAGCCCCATGAATCCGCTCCTGCAGAAAGTCTTCCGATTCCACATGATATTTTGCAAACAGCCTACATAACCCGTAAGGGAGAACCCATGTGTCCGTCTGATGACACTCAGGAAAAGCCCGATATCGTGCTTCATTCTCATGAAACATGCCTGAAAGATAAAAAGAAACAAGCCGAAAACTTCCGCTTCATTGAAGAGGAAAGCAATAAATACGAAGCCTCCCGCATCTTGCAAGATGTAGGTAACAAAACGGTAGTAGTCAATCCGCCTTATCCTCCAATGACACAAGGAGAGCTGGATCGTTCTTTTGATTTGCCGTATACGCGTATGCCTCATCCCAAGTATAAGGGAAAACGTATCCCGGCGTTTGATATGATTAAATTCTCAGTTAATCTGCACCGTGGTTGTTTTGGAGGATGTGCCTTCTGTACCATTTCCGCCCATCAGGGAAAATTCATTGTAAGCCGAAGCAAGGAAAGTATCTTGAAAGAGGTGAAAGCCATAACAGAAATGCCAGACTTCAAAGGCTATCTGAGCGACTTGGGAGGGCCTAGCGCCAACATGTACGCTATGCGCGGTAAAGAAGAGAAAATATGCCGCCGCTGCAAACGCCCGTCATGTATCCATCCCAAAGTATGTCCCAATTTGAACACGGATCACCGTCCTTTATTGGATATTTACCATTCGGTAGACGCACTTCCCGGTATCAAGAAAAGCTTTATCGGAAGCGGTGTACGCTATGACCTGTTACAATATCAGAGTAAGGATCCGGCAGTAAACCGCAGTACGGCTGAATATACCCGCGAACTGATAGCCAATCATGTCAGCGGGCGTTTGAAAGTGGCTCCGGAACACACCAGCGACTCAGTGCTGCAAATCATGAGGAAACCTTCGTTTTCGCAATTTTATGACTTCAAAAAGACTTTCGACAAAATAAATAAGGAATTGAATATGCGACAGCAGATTATACCTTATTTTATAAGCAGCCATCCAGGATGTACGGAAGAAGATATGGCAGAACTGGCAGTGATCACCAAGAAATTGGATTTCCATCTGGAACAGGTGCAGGATTTCACCCCTACCCCAATGACTGTAGCTACTGAAGCCTGGTACACAGGTTATCATCCATATACGTTACAACCGGTTTTCTCTGCCAAATCACAAAAAGAGAAACTGGCTCAACGGATGTTCTTTTTTTGGTATAAACCCGAAGAACGGCGTGCCATCATCAACGAATTGCGTAAAATAGGACGCGCTGATTTGATAGACAAGCTGTATGGCAAATAAAAGGGTAATGTATCAAATTCACCACAGATCATGTGCAATCTGTGGTGAAATCGTTTTTTAAAGTCTTATTTATCTTTCATCGTGTTTTGATGAAACACAGAAACAGGTCTATGTGTTCCAAGGTACAGATATTGATATTTATTTTCCCCTAAACTTAATTAGAAAAGTACCGCAAATATTAATTGATAAAAATATTGCCTATCCTATTGAATATCATTTATTTTTTCTATCTTTGGGCAAAACCAACTTTTAAATCAATACTGCGTATGGAAACGTATCTCTTCTGGATTGTGCCCATTGCCTCCCTCTTGGCATTGGCACTCGCATGGTATTTCTACAAACAAATGATGCTTGAAAGCGAAGGAACTCCGACAATGGAAAAAATCGCTTCTTATGTGCGCCAGGGCGCCATGTCCTATCTGAAACAACAATACAAAGTGGTAGGGCTGGTATTTCTGGGATTAGTTATTCTATTTTCTATCATGGCATACGGCTTCAACTTACAAAATCCGTGGGTGCCCATTGCTTTTCTTACCGGCGGTTTCTTCTCGGGACTTTCCGGTTTTTTGGGAATGAAAACGGCCACCTATGCTTCAGCACGTACCGCCAATGCAGCCCAGCACTCTCTGAACAAAGGACTGCGCGTGGCTTTCCGTAGCGGAGCTGTTATGGGATTGGTCGTTGTCGGATTAGGTCTGCTCGATATTTCCTTCTGGTATATATTATTGGATTATTGTATTCCGTCAGATACCTTGAATCCTTCCGCCAAATTATGTGTCATCACCACTACCATGCTTACTTTTGGGATGGGAGCCAGCACGCAAGCGCTTTTCGCCCGTGTAGGAGGTGGAATCTATACCAAGGCAGCCGATGTGGGTGCTGACCTGGTAGGTAAAGTGGAAGCCGGAATTCCGGAAGACGATCCCCGTAATCCTGCTACCATTGCCGATAATGTGGGTGACAATGTAGGTGACGTAGCCGGAATGGGCGCCGACCTCTACGAGTCTTATTGCGGTTCTATCCTGGCTACCGCCGCTTTGGGCGCAGCTGCCTTCATTGGTTCGGATGATACTGTAATGCAATTTAAAGCGGTCATTGCGCCTATGCTGATTGCAGCTGTAGGTATTTTACTCTCCATCATCGGTATTTTCGCTGTCCGTACCAAAGAAGATGCAGGAATGAAAGAGCTACTCGGTTCATTAGCTACAGGAACCAACTTAAGTTCTGTGCTGATTGTTGTTGCCACTTTCCTTATCCTTTGGGCCTTGGGACTGGAAAACTGGGTAAACATCTCTTTTGCTGTGGTAGTGGGATTAATAGTAGGGATCGTTATCGGTCGCTCTACCGAATACTATACTTCTCAATCTTATAAACCTACACAACGATTGGCCGAAAGTGGAAAGACAGGTCCGGCTACCGTTATCATTTCCGGTATCGGACTAGGTATGGTTTCCACCACTATCCCGGTACTGGCAGTAGTAGTAGGCATCATCTTATCCTATTGGCTTGCTTCCGGGTTTGATTTCGCCAATATTTCCATGGGGCTTTACGGTATTGGTATTGCTGCCGTAGGTATGCTCTCAACATTGGGAATTACCCTGGCTACCGATGCTTACGGACCAATTGCAGACAATGCCGGCGGTAATGCCGAAATGAGCGGATTAGGTAAAGAAGTACGCAGGCGCACTGACGCACTCGACTCGTTGGGTAACACAACTGCTGCCACCGGCAAAGGTTTTGCTATCGGCTCTGCCGCTCTGACCGGATTGGCTCTGTTAGCATCCTATGTAGAAGAAATCCGTATCGGATTAACCCGGTTGGGGCAGACCATTCTGGAATTACCAAACGGCATTACCGTAGATGTTCATAACGCCAGTTTCACTGACTACATGCTTTATTACGATGTAACCCTGATGAACCCTAAAGTGCTAAGCGGCATGTTTTTGGGCAGTATGATGGCATTCCTGTTCTGCGGTCTGACCATGAATGCAGTGGGTCGTGCAGCAGCCCACATGGTAGAGGAAGTACGCCGCCAGTTCCGTGAAATAAAAGGAATTCTGACTGGAGAAGCCGAACCCGACTATGCCCGTTGTGTACAAATCTCCACCAAAGGAGCACAACGTGAAATGGTATTCCCGTCTCTATTGGCTATCATCGCTCCGGTTGCTACAGGATTAGTGTTTGGAGTTCCCGGAGTCATCGGTCTGCTGATTGGTGGGTTGTCCTCCGGTTTCGTGCTTGCCATTTTCATGGCCAATGCAGGAGGCGCATGGGATAACGCCAAGAAATATGTAGAAGAAGGCAATTTCGGCGGTAAAGGAAGTGAAGTTCACAAAGCAACGGTTACCGGTGACACGGTAGGTGACCCGTTTAAAGATACATCCGGTCCCAGTTTGAACATTTTGATTAAACTGATGAGTATGGTTGCCATTGTAATGGCCGGACTGACAGTTGCTTGGAGTTTGTTCTAATAGAAAAGCAGAAAGCCGCTTCAGAGGAGGCGGCTTTCTAACTTTAAAAAAGATTCTGATAAACTATTTTTTAATACTTATCCGGATTTCCATTACTACAAAATGAATGAATATGTCAAAGAAATCACAAACTATTTTTAGTCAAAACATTACAATTGAGTTTGTTCAAGATTTCCATGCATCGATCCACATTAGACGGACGGATAACCACATGTGCCGTATCTCCCTGAGCAAAAGCATACATATATTCAATAAAGATATTCTCTGCTGCCAGATGCCGCCGAACCATGAACCGAAACTCATCCACATTTCGCCGTGCTCGCACAATGCGGGCGCCGCGTCGATGGCGTTGATGCGCGTGTCTTTGAGCGACAGGTAGCGGGTCAGGTCATAGCCGACGGTGCCATCGGTTTTGGGCTCAAGTTCCAGCACTTTCGGCACGTCGGTGTTCCACAGGTTGCTCTCGTCGAAACCGGAATATACCACCGGCCCCACGTACGTCCAGTCGCCGTCCACATGGTCGGCGGTCAACAGCACGATCACCGAGCGGAACTGGTCGCCGTTCACCGACAGGTACATGCACCACTTGCCCATGGTCTTGTTCCAGATCACGTCGGGCGCCCACGTGTTGCCGAGCAGGTCGGGATTGGAATCCTGTTTCGGCCATGCCTGCCAAATATCGCCGAGCAGCGCGTACGGGTCGCGGCTCAGATTGTTATCGAACCGCTCCCAATGCACCATATCCGTGCTGCGCGCGCACCGACGATGCGTGCCGAACAGATAGTAGACACCGTTTTCCTCGACGATTGCGGGATCGTGCACGGCCACCCGACCGTTGGCGAGCGTGTGCTCGATGCCGTTGGGCGAGGTGGCCGGTGCCGCAGATAGTGGTTCTGCAGACGATTGCACTGCAGCATTCACGGTTGTTGCGCCGTTTTCACTCACTTCTGCGACCCCCAAATGCACAGATTGTTCGTGCCCAGAGCGCTGAAGGTCATGACTGCCTTGCGATCCTTGTCTCGCGGAAGCTTGTCGAACGCGCCGGAATACGTGACTTCGCCCTCGTCGCCGGTGAGCTTAAGCGTCATCTGGTTGGCGCCTTCCACGGCCTCCCAAGTGCCCGTCTGGTCGCCGGTCACGGTGCCGTCTTCCTTCAGGGTGATGTTGATGGGCTTGTTCACGCCGCGATAGACGGTGCTCGTCTTATCGGTGACCTTCTTCGGGCCCTTGAAATAGCTGGACTTGTCGTGCGTCACCATCTCGTAATCGCCGGCGATGTCGGCGGTCTTGTAGCCCTTCTTGTCGGCCTTGGTGCCCGTGTATTCGTACGGTGCGGCCACCAGCCATCCGTCGGCGGTCGGCAGCAGCTCGTGCACGCGCACCTCATGCTTTTCGCCGGAACCGGAGAAACGGGTATGGTACACGAGGTAAGCGGTACCGTCGTCGTCAACGAACGCGGAATTGTGGCCCTGGGAGACTTCGATGTTCGCGTTGTCGTTGCCGCTCCACTGGATCGAGCTCATCAGGCGCTCGCCGATGTCGCTTTGCCAGTTGTTGCCGATGGCCTTGGTGGAAATCGCGGTGTTGCCGGCTTCGTCAACGTACGGGCCGGTGATGTCCTTGGAACGGAACATGCGGATCTGGTAGCCACCGGTCTGCTGCAGCGCGCCGTAGGAGGCGAATAGATACCAGTAGCCGTTGTCGTGCAGCAGGTAGGAGCCTTCGCCGGAGTTGCCGAAGCCGCCGCCGAGCTTCACGCCATAGTAGGCGTCGGACTTGTTCGCTTCGGTGGGGTAGGTGGAGTTGTAGTCGCGCAGGCCGGTCGCCGAGTCGAGCTTGAACATCCACATGCCGCCGAACCAGGAGCCGAAGGTCATCCACATGTCGCCGTTGTCATCGGTTTTCACGCACGGGTCGATGGCGTTGATGCCGGTGTCGGTCTGCGAGGTGTAACGGGTGATGTCGGCATCCTCGCCAAGCACCTGCGGCACGTCGGTCTTCTTCACGTTCACGCGTTCGAAGCCGGAATAGACCACCGGGCCAACGTACGTCCAATCGCCTTCGATGTCGTCGGCGGTGAGCAACACGATCGCAGAACGGTAGTTCGCGCCGTTGATCGACATGTACATGCACCACTTGCCCATGGTCTCGTTCCAGATCACGTCCGGTGCCCACATGTTGCCTTTGACGTCAGGATTGGAGGACTGCTTCGCCCAGCCGTCCCAAATGTCTTTGAAGATCTTCTCGTAGTCGGTGCTCAGATTGTTGGTGAAGGTGCTCCAGTTGATCAGATCGTCGCTTTTGAGCCAAGCGCGATGCGAGCCGAAAATATAGTATTTTCCGTTGGCTTTGACGATGGAGGGATCATGCGATTCGCCGCGCTTGATGCTGGCGGTGCTGGTTTCGGCTTTCGACGATGCGGACGATTGCTTCGTCGAATTGCCGGAGCATCCGGCGAGCGTTCCGACCAGCATGGCTGCGGCGATGATGCCTGCCGCGATCTGCTTTGCTGTTGTACGGAATTTCATTTTTCCCCTTCCTTGCGGATGACATTGATTTGTACAACGATGTAATTTCTTGTATAGTGTACAACGTTGTAAAGAAAAGTCGAATCATAAGGGGTTTCTCGATGTCGAGTTCCTACGAATTGCTGTGCTACACGCGCGAAGCTACCGGCCGTGAAAAGGCGAATAATGAGGACATCGCCTATAGCATGCACCTTGCGTTGCGTGCCGATGGGGCCGCCCAATGGGAGCCGCTCAACGAGAATTACGGTATTTTCTTCGCCGCCGGCGTGCCTATTCAGGCCGCCACCGCCGAGTCGCGCCGAGCGTGCGTCGCGGCGGCGCATTTCGTCGCCGATCCGTTCGATGAGGCGCATCCGGCCACCGATGCCGTCGCATATGGCGCGGTGATGCCGGGGATCGACATCACGCTGAAATCCCTGAAGAACCCGTATCTGTTCCGCCTTGCGGATGGCCGATTCGCGCTCGCCGCCACCCGTACCGCGCGCGGCGGCGAGCCGGATGGCTCCGAGCGATCGGCGTTCCTGTTGGCCGTCAGCGACGATCTGACCTCCTTCACGCAGCTTGGACTGGTGATGCTGCGTACCGGCGGTGGCGTCAATCGTCCGTCTGTCGCATTCGACGCGGACGCCTCCCGTTATGTGATTTCCTGGACGTCGAACGACGGCAAATCGTATGTCGCGACCGTTGCCGATATTGTCGCCGTGGCCGAATCCGGCGAGCCGATCGATATTGCGGAAGCTGTGGTAACGGCGGAATCAAGCCGTTCCTGCGATTGCAATATTCCCAATGCCATTCCTGGCAACGTGATTGCCGTCACTGAAGAAGAAGCGTCGAAACTGATCGAACGATTCGGTCGTATTTACAACGTTGAAACATCGGTGGCGACGCAGCATATCGACATGGCGGCAAGCAGGGAAGCGTCCCGTGAAGCCGTGCAGGCACTCGCCAAGGTCCGCGCCGATCTCGTCTACAGCGACGGTTCTGGTGCCACCCGTGCCGTGGATTGGAACAAAGACGAACTTGAGGCGATTGCGCAGGACGCCGCCGAAGGCAAGTTCCAGCCGGGCGACACGCGCACGGTGAGCGGCCGCATCCGCCAAACCGTATACCCGGTGCCATTTGCCGTGGAGCGTGCGGACCCGTCGGTGTTCGCTTGGAATTTCAACGGCAAGCCGATGTTCATGTTCATCGCCACCGACGATACCGACGGCAACTGCGTCGATCCGAACGATGGCGCCACGCATATGCCGTTGCGCATCGCCGACTCCATCGAAGCGCTTTCCGACGCGGCGGGCGGCCGTGCCAAGGAAATCGATCTGCTCAAATGCGGTGATTACAACGCTGAAGGACGCGCCATGACCGGCTGCTTCTGGGCGCCGGAACTGCATGTCATCGATGGAAAACTGTCGGTGCTCTTCATGCCATGCTTCGATGGGCCGGCCACCAATCCAGACGGCACGCCCAACGAACGCGCAGGCAAGCCGGACATGTGGACGGGCAGCTGCCATATCATGCAGCTCAAGCAACATTCCGACGGCACGGATTTCGATCCGCGCGAACCCGAAAACTGGACGGTGCCGAAGCCGATTCTCACACCGACCGGCGGCGTGCTCAATCCCATCCAACGTATCTCGCTCGACATGACCGTCATCAGCGATTCCGGCCGCTGGTATTACGCGTGGCAGCAGGTCGGCAGCATTTGGATCGCCAGCTTCGATCCGGCCTGTCCGGAACGGCTTACCTGCGAGCCGAAGCAGGTCGTTGTGCCGGAATTCGCGTGGGACAATATGATCGCCGAAGGTCCGAACGCCATCGTGCATGATGGCACGATCTACCTGATTTATTCCGGCTCGCTGGTCGGCATTGACTACACCACCGGTCTGGTCACCGCTCCGGCTGGGCAGAACGCCGACCTGACCGATCCGAACGTGTGGACGAAGCTCGACTATCCGCTGCAGAAATCCGGAGTATACAACGGGCAATGGCAGCTCGGCACCGGCCATGGCATGTGGTCCAACGACGAGGACGGCAATCTCATCTATGTATTTCACAATGCGGAATACGAGAATGGACGGTATGGCGGCCGCGACGCCCAGGTGCGCCGCGTGCACTGGTCCAAGGAGGGTATGCCGATACTGGACATGCAGGCGGCGGAAGAGCTCAATCCGGACTATGCTGATATAACGATGAAAATCGTGGTTTCCGGCAATAAAGGCTGATTTCGTTGGCTTCAGCGCTGCAAGGGGCGAAAGCCGGTGTTGGGGCCGAATGTATGAGATGTTTTTGGTGAAAAGGGGTTGACATGCCGAAGCAGAATGGCGCCAACGGCGAGCACGTGGTGACCATGCGCGAGGTCGCGAAGGCGGCCGGCGTATCGATCAAAACGGTGTCCAATGTGGTCAACGACTACGAGTTCGTGTCGCAGGCCACGCGAGACAAGGTCAACAAGGCCATCGACGAGCTCAGCTACACGCTGAACGTGTCCGCGCGCAATCTGCGCAGGGGGCAGACCGGCATCATCGGCCTCGCCATTCCCGATCTGCAGATGCCGTACTTCGCGCAGCTTTCGTCGCTGGTCATCGAAGAGGCCAAGAAGCTGGGCCTGCGCGTGATCGTCGAGCCGACGCAATACTCGCGCGAAGGCGAGATTGAGGCGTTGCACGGCTCCCAGCAGACGATGATCGACGGCCTGATCTACAGTCCATTGGAACTTGATCAGGATGATGTCGACCAATTGGATGTGGACTATCCGCTGGTGCTTGTCGGCGAACGCATCTTCACCGACAAGGTGGACCATATCGCCACGGAAAACGTGGAAGGTGCCAAGCGCGCCACGTCGTATCTGCTGCAGACCGGCTGCAAGCGCGTGGCCGTGGTCGGCGTGCATCCGGGCGAGAAGGTCGGCTCCGCCGCGCTGCGCTATCAGGGCTACCTTGAGGCGTTGGAGGAGGCCGGCGTCGAATTCGACGAGCGTTTGGTGGTCGAGTCGGGCATGTGGCATCGTAGCGATGGCGTGCGCGTGATGAACGCGCTGCTTGATTCCGGCGTGGTTCCCGACGGCGTCGTCGCGCTGAACGACATGCTCGCCTCCGGTGTGATGCATGCGATCCAGATGCACAATCTGCGCATTCCCGAAGATATTTCGGTGATCGGTTTCGATAATTCCGACGATTCGCAGTATTTGTCTCCTGCGTTGACGTCGATTGCTCCCGGTCTTGAGGCGGTGGCGCGTCTGTCGGTGAAATTGCTGAAGGATCGTATCGACGGGGTTTCGCCGTCGAAGGATCTCAAGCCGGAGCAGAAGGTGTTCCGCAAGGTTTCGTCGTCGTTGGTGGTGCGTCAGTCCACCAAGCTGCCCACGAATTCCTTGGTGGTGTGATCTTCCTTCCTTCTTTTTCTTCTTCTTTTGGAAGAAAGGAAGTGATTGGTGCCTCGGCGCTTGCGTCCGGTTTTTTACGGATTGCCGGTGCCGAGGTTTTTGTTTTCCCTTTCTGGCGATTATCTGTTGCCGGGTACTGCGATTCGATTCTTCCGAGGAGTCGGATGCGAGAAACACGCGGTGCGTTCCTCCGATTTGTTACAACGTTGTAATAATGATATATTCAACGTTGTAAATTACTGGAACAGCGGATTGAAAAGGAATAGACATGGCTGTTTACAACAATCCGATCGTGCTTCAGCGCGCAGATCCTTGGGTCCTCAAAGTTGACGGCGAGTACTACTTCACTGGCTCCGACCCGGAATACAACTGCATCGCCATTCGTCACGCATCGAACATCAACGACCTGCAGAAAGCCCCCGAAACGGTGGTGTGGCGCAAGCATGAGTCCGGACCGGCGAGCATCTATATTTGGGCGCCGGAACTGCACCGCATCAATGGCGCTTGGTACATCTACTTCGCAGGCGCCGCAACGGATTTCGAGGCCTCCGGCCTACCGACCCACCGCATGTTCGTGCTGGAGAACACCGATGACGACCCCACCACCGACAACTGGGTGGAAAAGGGTCAGATCGTCACCCCGATCGACTCTTTCGCGCTCGACGCCACCACCGAGGTGATCGACGGCGTGCAGTACCTGGTCTGGGCCCAGAAAGATCCCGCCATCGAAGGCAACTCCAATCTGTACATCGCCAAGATGGCCAACCCGTGGACGCTGGAAAGCGAGCCCGTCATGCTCTCCAAGCCGGAATATGACTGGGAGTGCATCGACTTCCTCGTCAACGAAGGCCCGGCCTTCCTGTTCCACGAGAACAAGATCTACATCACGTATTCCGCCTCCGGCACCGGTGTGCCGTATGCCGTCGGTCTGCTGACCGCCGAGCGCGGCAGCGACCTGCTGAGCAAGGATTCCTGGACCAAGAGCCCGGTGCCGGTGTTCAAGACCTGCGCCGAAAACGGCCAGTACGGCCCCGGCCATAACTCGTTCACCAAGTCCGAAGACGATTCCGAAGACCTGATGATCTATCACTGCCGCAACTATACGGAAATCAAGGGCGATCCGCTGTTCGACCCGAATCGTCATGCCCGTGTCGGCGTGGTCAAGTGGACCGCCGAAGGTCCGGATTTCGGTGTGCCGGAGCCCGACAGCCTGTGGACCCCGACCACCACGGACGTGTTGCCGGCCGACGGCGGCGCTCTTGCGGGAACTCCGGTAGCGAACTGACTTGCGTAATCGTAAGAAACGTTGCGATTCCAACAAAAACGAATAATTGAAGATTATAAAGAAAACAGCTTTTCCATCGGCGTGTTTCCGATTTGTACAACGATGGAAAAAGCTGTATAATCAAAATTACAACGTTGCAGACGGCAGTGCAGCTGACGAAGCGTGAACGACATCGCAAACAAGGTTGTTGATGAATGTCACTGCAACGGTTGGAGGAAATGTCTTGGGAGACCAAGAGGAAAAGGAGAAATCCATGAAGATCAAGAAGAGCACCAAGGCTCTCGCGGCCGCGGCCTCCCTGGCCATGATGGCCACCGTCGGCCTGTCCGCCTGCGGTGGCGGCAGCAACGACGCCGAGACGACCGCTGACGGCAAGGTCAAGATCACGATGTGGCACGGCTTCTCTGAGGCCGATGGCAAGACCCTCGAGTCCATCGTCGACGACTTCAACAAGTCCCAGGACAAGTACGAGATCGACGCCCAGCTGCAGCCGTGGAGCACCATCGGCGAGACCATGGTGACCAAGGTCACCTCCGGCGACGGCCCGGACTTCGTGACCACCGGCGCCGACAACGGCCAAGGCTGGTCCATCGACGGCACCTTCCAGTGCGTCACCGATTTCTACGACGACAAGGACAACGGCACCGATGAGTACATCGAGAACGTCGTTGACCAGATCACCTTCAACATCGACGGTTCCGAAGAGAAGTGCGGCGTCCCGATGGGCTACGCCCCGACCGCCGTGTGGTACAACACCGATATGTGGGAGTCCGCCGGCCTGACTGACGCCGACTACCCGCAGACTTGGGATGAGCTGCTCGAAGTTGCTAAGAAGCTCACCAAGTCCGATGGCTCCCAGTACGGCATCGCTCTGCCGGATCTCGGCTGGGCTCCGTTCCTGAAGGGCAATGGCTCCGGCATCTACACCACCGATGGCAAGGTCTCCATCAATACCAAGGAGAACAAGGCCTTCCTCGAGAAGATGCGTGACTTCTACAAAGGCGGCTACTCCGTGTCCGGCATGGATGAGACCGCTGCTCGTGAATCCTTCGAATCCGGCCAGTCCGCAATGGTGATCGTCGGACCGTGGGAGGATCAGGCCTCCACCGACAAGGGCATCAACCACGACCTGTTCCCGGTTCCGAACGGCGACGGCACCTATGTGTACCCGGACGGCACCAAGGGCTCCAACACCGGCTCCACCGGTCTGTACTGGTGGGTCACCTCCCAGGTTGGCGACTCCGCTAAGAAGCAGGGCATCTAC
>OMCA01001157.1_pt1 | contig 13037 bp, 10 predicted proteins | sample 1673621 | NCBI WGS metagenome assembly OMCA01 (sample SAMEA103958117, study PRJEB25191) | human gut metagenome | biome: human-associated habitat [ENVO:00009003]; feature: intestine environment [ENVO:2100002]; material: feces | place: Germany | collected 2013/2015
GAATTTTAATATGTTTTGATATAATTTTAAGTTACTTACTTGCAACATTATTAGCTTATATAAATTCAGTTTTAATTTTAAGTACAATTTATTTCATAATTTCTATGATTGAAAAGATTATGTATAATGAAGAAGAAAAGAATACCAAGTATTCAAAGGGATTATTATTTATTTTTTTAACAGTAATTGCTTTAACAATATCAAGTTCAATTATTACAACATATTTTTATTTAGTTTCAACAGGTATAAAAGAAGGACCAGAAAGGGTGTCACCATTAGGGAAACAGGCGTAGGCGAAAAACTTACGCCTGTTTTCTTGTCTTTTACGGCAACTCTATTTCGCCTACGTGGGTTAAAAATATTGTTACTGTTCTTTTGAATCCGTTTTCAGTTTTTACCTTTTCGGAAACAATAATTTTGTCTATTAACAACCTTACTATTTCGGGAGTAAGTTTATTTATCCTTCCCGTTTTGACGACAACCGAAACGAAATTATTTATATTGTCGTTTATCTCGTCGTAGCGTTCTATTTCGCACTTACTGTTTGCTATTGTTTCTTTTAATGTAAACTGCTCTTGTTCATATGTTTCAGCCATCAAGATGAACCGCTCTTCCGAAATCTTTCCTAAAACCTTATCTTCATAAAGACTTTGAATTACTTTATTCAGAGTCCTTATTCTGTTTTCGGCTTCGGATACCTGTTTCACTTTCTTTGCGATTTCTTTTTTTGAAAGCATTCGAGAGTGTTCGATAGCAACATCAATAAACTCTTTTTCGTGGTCGATAACAAAATCCGAAACTCTTTTCAAATAACTCAAAACAATTTTTTCAATTGCTTCTACCGTTATATGGTGAGAAGAACAGGTTGATTTCTTCTGTTTGCGATAAGACGAACAGTTAAAATATTCTTTTTGCTTCATTGTAGAACAACGACAAAGATACATTTTCTTTCCGCAGTCAGCGCAATATACCATACCCGAAAACACATTCATTTCACCCATCGGGGTAGGTCTGCGCCTCCCTTCGCGAATTTTTTGAACCGTTTCGTATGTTTGCTTATCCACGATTGCCTCTTGCGTTCCTTCAAAGGTAACCCATTTCGATGGATCGTTCCACAATTTCTTTTTGTTCTTGTAGGATTTTTTAGTCGTGCGAAAATTTACTGTACATCCCGTATAATGTGGGTTGCTAAGAATATTTTTTATTGTGTCAGAACACCACAGTTCCGGTATAGCAGATTTGGCGGGATGTTTTATTCCGAGTTTATCATAGTGGCAAATGGGCGTTTCAACTTTTCTTTCGTTAAGAATACGTGCAATCTGAGTTGGTCCAAATCCTTGCATACAAAGATTAAAGATTTCCTTTACTGTTTTTGCCGCTTCTTCGTCAACAATCCATTTATCCTTGTCATTCGGATCTTTTATATACCCAAAAGGCGGAACGGTGCAAAGATGTTTTCCTGAATTGCCTTTTGAACGGAAAACGGCACGTATCTTCTTACTTGTGTCTTTTGCATACCATTCGTTGATAATATTACGAAATGGCGTAAAATCGTTATCAACTTGACTGTTGCTATCCACCCCGTCGTTGATGGCAATAAATCTAACTTCGGCTTCCGGAAACGTGATTTCTGTATATACGCCGACTTTCAGATAATCTCTTCCGAGTCTTGACATATCTTTTACGATTATTGTCCCGACTTCTCCGTTTTCGACTTTTTGCATTAGGCGTTGAAAATCCGGTCTTTTGAAATTCGTGCCTGAATAACCATCATCAACAAACGTTTCAATATTACGAAATTTATGTTCTTTCGCATACTTCATTAGTATTTCTTTTTGATGTACTATGCTGTTACTATCACCTTCTTGTTCGTCATCGCGGCTTAATCTGCAATATAATGCCGTGATTTTTTCTTGATTATTATTTTGTGTTCTCATAGTTTACTCCTTCTGAGAACACTCTGCAAGTTCGTTATATTTAACCGACAGCATATCTTCTACATAGGCTTCTATTATCCTTTTTGTGATATCAAAGATATTTGTCTTGGCGGTTACGCTTGGTTTGACAACGACAGTATAAACCGTGTTGCCGATTTTCTTATCATATACTATTTCTTTAATCGTGTTTTCCGTAATTTAATCTCCTTAGATCTTATTACGCAAACACGCTAAGAAGGGGAAAGATTACTTATTTTGCGTTGTGTTACTCAGTTCTCGCTTTAACGCTTCGTATCCTTCCACAATTAACCTAACTTTCGTTATGTTGTTCACCCGAAGAAACTCATTTATTTCATCATATAGGGCACGTGGAATCATCGTTCCAAAATTGCCGCTCGTTTGTTTTCTTCTTTCCTTGTGCTTTTCTTCATACTTCCTGCGGGTTATGCGTCTTGATGAGTCTTCCTTTCGTTCCATAGTTGCAATACTCCTTATGCGTAAACGATTTCGTTTAAGATTTCTTCTTCAATACGGTCTTGCATTTCTTTTATTCGTCTGACGTCTTCTAAATAATTGCCTGTCCGTTTGTATTTTTCATCTTTAGACAATTTGTCGTACATAACAGAATAAAGTTCTTCCGCTTGCCTGTCTATTCCGTGAAGATAATCGGGAAGATCGCCGCCGAGCGCCCAATACTTTCCGACATTATGCTCTTGCAAATAGATTTTGGCAAGTGTTCCGTATTTGCCGTAAACGTGTTTTACCGGTTTTACAATATTTTGATATACCTTGATTTCTTCAACCGTTAAGCCTTCTCCGTTTTGGGCTTTCATTAAAATTTCGTCTTTATTCATAGCAAAACTCCTAATTAAATATTATCGTATCTATACGACAATAATATTTTATCGTATTCTCTTATCGAAGTCAAGCTCTTTTCTGTGAACAAAGGCATAAAGAGTGCAAAATTTTTGTTTTAGGGTAGTGATTTTTTTCGTTTTGAGAAAAGTCGGTTTCCGACTTGTTCAAACCTGCGATTTTCCGATAGTTTGGAAAATCCTTATCCTGCTTGTTTTTTGACGTCGGATAACTAACTATTTTCTTGCTGATTTCGTGTTATTATCCTTTGATAATTCTTTAACTTGTGTTTGGTTTCATCGTTTTCGCTCCTTATTTCGTTTGTTTTTTTCTGTTATCCCTTTATGAGCAACAGCCGAGAAACTTCTCTCTACTATTATTGGAAAGTTGCCGACTGTCTGGCGGGGTATTTTACAAGAATTTTTCCAAACTCCCTTCACTATATATGGACATTCTAAAGCCATTTTGTTAGGGTATTTTACAAAAGTTTTTCTAAACCTCCTTCACTATAATTGGAAAGTTGTCGCAATAAATACAAGGTTTTATAAAACTTTTTTATCCTCTATAGACAATAAGCCATAAGCACGCCTTGATACTTATTCGGACACTTTGAAATACCCCCTCACTATTATTGGAAAGTTTTAAGCCGTTTGTTGGGGTGTTTTTGAAAAAATTCATAATTTTTTCACATAGGACAAACATTGGCTGGTTAGATTTTCCCGCATTTATGTTAGAAATTTCAACGCAAAAACTTCTTTCTTCTTCATAAAAGAACAGGAAGTCTGATAAGATCAAACTTCCCGTTTCGCTTTAAGTATTCTTTATCTTTCTAAACATTTTATCAATGCACTTCTTTTTCTGTTCGTAATTCGGATGCACATAGAGATTGAGAGTTGTACTTATATTAGAATGACCTAAAATTACGCTGACTGTTTTATAGTCGCATTTACTCTCAATACACCGAGTTGCAAAACTGTGGCGAAGTCCGTGAAATTTAATTGGCGGTATTCCTAATTTATCAAGCAACTTTTTATAGTAGTTACGATATGTTCGCGGTTCGGTTGGCGTTGCCTCATTAGTCAAAACGAAATAATCGTTGTTGACGACCTTTTTTAGTGGCTTTAAGATTTCATAAAGGTCTTTAATCATCGGAATATCTCGCATTGACGTTGCTGTCTTAGGCGTGTCAATTAACAGTTCCGTCTTCTTTATGCCGTTTTCCTTAACATAAATCCGCTGGATTGTTTTCCTGATATGTATAACACCGTTTTCCGTGTCGATATCGTCCCAAGTTAAAGCGCATATTTCGCCGATACGAATACCCGTGCTTAAACAAATGAAGATACCAAGATTGCGAAACGTGAAGTTTTCTTCTACAAACCGCATAATTTTCTTCTGGTTTGCAATGGATAGCACTTCAAGTTCCTGCCGCTCCCGATCTGTCGGGAAGATAACGTCAATCGGAGCATAGACGCAATAGTTTTTCTTTGCTCCGAATTTGAGAATCATCCGCAAAACGATAAGCATATCTTTAATCGTTTTTTGCGAAAGCCCTCCGTTTAACTTCTGCAAGACAAAATCCTGCACGTCCTTTTCGGTAACCGCTGTAAGATTACCGAATGCCGGCTGTAAGTGTGTTTCAACGATAAGAGAGTATGCTGCAAACGTTGATTTCTTCACAAACTGCCTTTTTTCTTCCTTCCATAAGTCTGCTATTTGGCTTATGTTTTTTTCCGTGACCATAATCGTTTTACCTCCTTGAAAATAGTCCACATAAATTTTAGTAAATTATTGAAGAAAGAAAATACGTTTAGGGACAGTGCGCTCTCAATTAGTGATAAAAACGATAGCAAAATTTCGATAACTAATGAAAATATTAGTGATTTTCTATGTTTTATGATTTTGTTTTGGGCTGCAATCTTGTTATCTATCGCGGATAAAAAGTCTGAAATTTTTTGTTGCTCTTGTAAGCAGGGAAAATACAAACATATCTTTTCTAAACCTTCTTGCCCGATATTGTAGTGTTGCGCCCCTGCGCCCATTCTCACGGTTTGTTTACGAGCGTTGTGCGTGCAAAGTAAATATCTAAAAAATAGCGGATTATAATCCGAAATCTTCTTACCACGTATAACAAAACCGCCAAATGTTGCCGAATGTTCTTTGTCAAGATAAACATTTGCGCGTCCTATATCTTCAAATGTTTCAGAACTACGTTGGAAAAGTATATCTCCATATTCAACTATGAATTTGTTGAACGTCTTTTCGTCGATATCAATTAAACCTTTAATGCAATCATAGGTGATGTATTGATTATTCAATATGTCTGAAACCGAAATATACTTAATTCCTTTGCCGTATTTTGTTGAATCCGCATTGATTCCGTTTTGGAAACGCAACATTTTTTTTATGGGAATCAACGTCCAACTGTCGGTGAACTCTCGGAATCTCAAAGTTGGAACTTTTGAGAAAATAAGTTTGTTATGTTCCAACTTTGAGATTTGCGGAATATATAGACGAATGGCACAAATATGCGTTGTCGGACTTCGCAACTCGTATAACCCGCAGAAACAAAAACAACGAATCGTCATTACCGTTGACTATATCGGCGCAATACGGACTTGTAGACCAAATAACTTTTTTTAACAAGACTGTTGCAAGCGTTGATTTGTCGGGATATTATCTGCTTTACAATGGTGATTTTGCTTATAATAAAAGTTATTCTAACGATTATGCTTGGGGTGCTGTAAAGCGTTTGGATAAATACGAAAAAGGTTGTTTGTCAAGCCTATACTTTGTTTTTCATCCAACGGACAAAGTTGATTCTGATTACCTTACTCATTATTTTGAAACAAGTAAATGGCACAAAGGCATTTCGGATATCGCAGGTGAAGGCGCAAGAAATCACGGATTATTAAATATGGCGGTTGACGATTATTTTGCGACAAAACACTATCTCCCGTCATTATCGGAACAAAAGAAAATAGCCTGCTTTTTGAATCTGATAACGAAACGTATTGAGATACAAAACAAAATCATTAGCAAGTATGAAACCCTAATTAAAGGAATTAGTTGTGATTATTTTTCTAAACAGCCTAATCACATAGCAAAATTAAAAGACTTAATCATAAAGGGAAAAGCAGGCGGAACGCCATCATCTACGGTTGCAGAATACTACAATGGCGATATTCCTTTTTTAAGCATTTCGGATATGACAAAACAAGGGAAATATGTGGAATTTACTGAAAAACATATCAGTGAAAACGGTTTAGCAAATTCTTCGGCGTGGATTGTTCCTTCAAACAGCCTTATTCTTTCAATGTATGCATCGGTTGGATTAGTATGTATAAATAAAGTTCCCTTAGCAACAAGTCAAGCAATGTTTTCTATGGTGTTAAAAGATTGTAATATGTTAGATTATATCTACTATTACTTAAACTTTTTCAGAGAAACACAAATACATAGACTTTTGGAAACCGGGACACAAAGCAATATCAATGCGGATACGGTTCGAGATATCGAAATACCATTTTATTCTAATATTTTGGTATTTGTAAAAACGTTACAGGCTATTGAAAACCGATTGAACAATGAAAAAGATATGCTTTCTCGTCTTATGGACTTAAAAACATACCTTTTATCAAGCCTTTTTATATAAACATTGACTGTAAGAGAAATGCTTTTTGCTTTTGTAGAGCCGAGAGCATTTCTTTTTCTATTTGTAAGCGACTGTACAGATTTTCAAAGCATTGACAAATCTCTTTTTGTTCGCTCTCTGAGTGAATTGTCATTAAATGTTTCATCAAATCTTCTTTATTTACAGCCTTTCCTTGACGCGCGCTTGTAATCATATAGCGAACACTTAATAGCGGATTCAACTCAATCAAATATTCTTGTAAATAAAAACTATTGATTCCTTTGATCCGATATGTTGTATATGCAGGTGAAACACAATAGCAATCGTCGGTTGTTAGTATACCTATGTCAATTTGAGTTGAACCCATACCGATGATTAGAGTATTTTTACGGATAACTTTGTTTTTGGAATAATCAGCCGAAAGTTCTTTTGAGTAAATCTCTTCACGTTTCCGTATTCCATATTTCCCAACGGCGACAGATTGTAGATCGTTGGCAACATTCTTCTCTGAATATTCTTCAAGAAAACCACCCAAAGAAGATTGTTTTTCGCCACAAATTGAACCGAAAACACGGTGTCTAATTCCTTTAATTAGGGTTTCATACTTGCTAATGATTTTGTTTTGAGTTTCTATTTTTTTGTCCAAACACGATAAAAAATCCGCGATTTTTGTTTGTTCTGAAAGACTTGGGAACGATACAAAAGTCTTCTTGATAAGTGTTTTTGAAATAGAACTGACTTTTACTCCCTGAATAAAAGGTATAAGTTGGTTGTGATATGCGGGAGAGTTTACATAATACCCTAAATACCTTGGAGAAAATTTTATTTTGGGGCGACAAGGAATAGTATGCAAACCAGAAACAACTTTGATTTTATCAATATTTTCGACTTCCGTTGCTTTACCGACGGTAAAATCTTCTGCCGTATCGGCAATAATTATATCGCCGTCTTGAAGTAAAATATTATCTAATTTGGATGAAGAATTTTCATCGTTGATATAAGGAACATCTGGGCTTGATACATCTATAAATGCCGAAAATTTTATAAGAACATCGCCGTAGTGAATGTTTTTATACTTTCCGTTTTCGTAATTCAGTTCCGCACGCGATAATGTATTATTTGAAAGAATTAAAAACATTTCATCAAATGTTTTTTGTTCCCATTGTCCTGCTAACTTGCTAAATCTCAAAGTTGGAACATTAGGGGTTGTTTCGTTGCTTTTCGACATAATTAGTCCTCCAAAATTCCGAGTTCTTTCAGATATTTGTTAATCTCCGCGTCAAGACTTGCACGTTGGCTTTCAAGGTCTTTTATTTCTGCCATAACGGCTTTGATATCAATTTCTTCTTCCTCTTCAAACGTATCGACGTAACGGGGTATGTTAAGGTTATAATCGTTACTTTCGATTTCTTCCAAGCCCGCAATGTGGCAAAATTTATCTATATCTTTACGCTCAACGTAGGCATTTACGATACGGTCTATATCGTCAGAAGAAAGTTGGTTCATATTTTTGCCCGGCGTGAAATATTTACTTGCGTCGATAAAGCAAATATTGCCGGCGTTGCCGTTACGGTATTTACGCAAAACAAGGCAGCATACTGGAATACCCGTGCCGTGGAAAAGGTTTGCAGGCAAGCCGATTACGGCATCGAGAACGTTCAAATCTTTTATCAAATATCTACGGATAGTATCTTCGCTGCCACCACGGAACAAAACACCGTGCGGAAGAAGAACCGCAACACGTCCGTCATCGTCCATATGATAAACCATATGTTCAACAAATGCGAAGTCCGCTTTGCTTGACGGAGCAAGTTTTCCTGCGCCACTGAAACGCGGATCGTCAAGGAAGGAAGACGCTGCCGACCACTTTGCCGAATAAGGCGGATTTGCAACTTGAACAGTAAATTTAGTCGTGCCGAAATTATCCTTTTCAAGCGTGTTGTCGTTGAAAAGATTGAAGTATTGATACGGAACGTCGTGCATTAACATATTCATACGAGCAAGGTTGTAAGTCGTTCCGTTGAGTTCTTGTCCGTAGTAATGACCTACGGCGTGTTCAGCCGTACCACCGTTTGCGATAACTGCTTTGCGAACTTCCAAAAGCATAGAAGCCGAGCCGCAAGTGGGATCGCAAACGTTTTTAACGGATTTCAAGCCGACTGTCGCAAGTTTACTGCAAAGTTCCGAAACGGCACTCGGCGTAAAGAACTCGCCGCCTTTCTTGCCACTGTCTGACGCGAATAAACCTATCAAAATCATATAAGCCGTTCCGAGAACGTCAAATTGAGCGTCGTCGTAGGAAAACTCAATATCATTTACACGGTTTATAACCTTTGCAATTTGCTTTGTGCGGTCGGAAACTTCTTTGCCCAAGTCTTTGTCTTTCAAATCCATTGCGTCGAAAATACCGTCAAATGCGGCTTCCGATTTCTGACCGAGAGTAGATTGCTGAATGGACGCAATAGCCTTTTCGAGATAGTCAACCGAAAATACCTTGCCGTCGTATTTGCCCGCAATCATATTGACGATATAGCCGAAACTATATTCAGGGCGAATGATATAACCAAGACTGTCAAGAGAATACTTGTCAAGAGCGGCAAGCAATTCTTCATTGTTGGACGCGAGAGCGTCGGCATAAGTCATACCGTCGTTTTTAAGTATTTCTTCCATATACTTTTCCGTCTTTTCGGAAAGGAAACGGTAGAAGATGATACCGAGAATATAATCCTTGAATTTGCTCGCGTCCATAGTGCCACGCAAATCGTTTGCGATAGCCCAAAGTTTATTAGAAAGTTCCTGTGCTTGTTGTTTATGAAGTTGAATATCGGTTGCCATAATTTTATACTCCTTCGGCTCTGAATTTTTCGTATTGTTCTTTAACAAATTCTTCTATTTCGGACGACAATTTGATTGTTTTTAGTAGTCCGTATCCTTTTTGACTTAATCTCTTTCGGATATCTTCAAGACTGATAACGTGCTTGAACTGATATTCCGACATAAATGACTTGATGGTATCGACGTCAATGCCTGTTTCTTCCGCAAACATTTCGATATCCATATTCTGCTGTTGGACTTCAAATTCTTCATACGCTTTTACGATATCTTCGTCCGGCGAAAGACTGAAAAACTTTTCCGTAACGAAACGCTTTAACATTTCCTGTTTTGCTCTCAATCTCTCGTTGTCTGAACGTTCGATTTCTCGCAAAATCAAGTCAATAGAGCGTTTTTTCTCATTTTCGTCTTTCTTGATTACGTCCTTTAACAGGTTGAGAATGTAAACGACGTTGATTTTATCAGTGCGGATAAGTTCGATATTGAAGTCGATATCGACAAGCGTTGTTTTAACGTTTTTCTCTCTGTCTTTCTTTGCTAAATCGTAGTAGTAGAGATACCACGATTTATATCCCAAAAATTCGTCTTCGTCCAGAACGTTTGCAAGGTCGTTCCACTCGAATTTTGAGAACGTTTTTAACGTTGAAAGCGTTTGCGCAACCAAACGGAAAGCAACGATAAACTTTCTTTGGTCGTCTTCGGATTGCAATCTGCCGGCAATGTCGTAAGACGGTGCAATGTTACGCAAAACCGCAACTCTGTCGGCATATTCGGCAACGTAATAATCGTAGTTTTCGAGCAAATATGCGTTCGGATTACCATCACCCGAAAACAGTTTAAGGGCTTTGTCCTGTTCGTCTTTGATATTACGGAACGTGATTATTTGCCCGTATTGCTTTGTTTCTTTGTAAATGCGGTTCGTGCGGCTGTATGCCTGAACGAGAGAATGCCAGAACAAAGGCTTATCCAAATACAACGTGTTAAGCGGCTTCGAGTCAAATCCCGTTAAGAACATATTTACAACAAGCAAAATATCAATCTGTGGAACTTCTTTTTGTTTCAAACGCTTTGCAATATCCTTGCGGTAAGCGTCGAACGTATCAAGACCGAAAGACAGTTTTTCTTTACCGTCAGAGAACATTTCGTTGTAGTCCTTGATACATTGTTCCAAAAATTCTCTCGATTGCGGTGTGTCTGCGCCTTCGTCCATATCTTCGTTTGCCGCATAAGTAAATATTGCCGCAATCTTCAAGCCTTTTTTGTTCAACTTTTTGAAAGCAGTGTAATACTTTTGAAGAAGCGGTACTGACTGAATTGCAAAGAGCGACGTATAGGTGTCCGTACCGATTTTCGTATGCTTTTCGTAATGTTCCAAAATGTTATTTGTAACGAGTTCGATACGTTGCTGGTCGCTGTAAATATTTGAAATATCAATATTGTTACGCTTGCAGTATTCTTCGAGATTGAAATTCGGGTTATTGCTTTGCTCGTGAACGATACGCCTTACCGTCATATCGGCTGCGTTTGTCGTAACAATGTTGAATGTGTTTTGATATTCGACAGAGAATTTCAAAACGTTGCCGTCTGCGATGGCTTCTTTGATAAGATACTTATGCAAACAAGCGTCCATATTGCCAGCGTTAAATATATCTGCCGTTGTCTGACCAGTTGCCCCTTTATTTTCTTCAAAAATAGGTGTTCCCGTAAAGCCGATAAAGTTAGCGTTCTGGAAATTTCTGCGAATATCGCCGTGCATTTTACCGAACTGACTTCTATGACATTCGTCTATAACAAACACACATTTTTTCGTCTTGTAGGTTTCCATAATAGACTTATATTTCTCGTTGCGAAGTGCGCAGGCGAGTTTCTGAATGGTCGTAACAAGCATTTTTTCGCCGCTGTTTTTCAAACGCTTAATGAGTTCTGCGGTTGAATCTGTGTTATCGACACAATCTTCTTCAAACGAGTTGTATTCGTCAACGGTTTGGTCGTCCAAGTCTTTGCGGTCAACCAAAAAGAAAACTTTATCAATTCTGCCGTTATCACGGAGAAGGGACGCGCACTTGAAAGAAGTAAGTGTTTTACCCGAACCGGTTGTATGCCAAACATAGCCGTTTCGGTTTTCTTCCAACACACGACGTAAAACTGCTTTTGTTGCGTAAATCTGATACGGACGCATTACGATAATGTTTTTCATCGTGTCTTGCAACACGGTATAGTCTGTCAATAGAGCAGTTATATTGAATTTCGTGAAGAAATCGTCCGTGAACTCGTTGAGTTGATTGATACGCTCATTGTTTGCGTCCGTCCAGAAGAAAGCGAGACTTTTCAGTATCGCTTTGTATGTACCGTCCGCATTCGTTTCGTTTTCATTAGCAAAATATTTCGTCTGAATAGAGTTTGAAACGACGAAACATTGAATGAAATGGAACAGCCCCCTGAACGAATACCTGCGATAGCGGTTTATCTGATTGATTGCTTCGTTGATTTCAACGCCGGGGCGTTTCAACTCAATCTGAACAAGCGGCAAACCGTTAATGAGAACTGTAACGTCGTAACGATTTTTATAAACGACCTCATTCATATGGTCTTTATCCATTGTTACTTGGTGCGTAACCTGATAAATATTGCGGTCTATGTCTTTTGACAAAAACTCAATATAGATACGCTTGCCGTTGTCTAATTCCAAAACCTGCTTATCGCGCAAGATTTTCGCCGACTCGTAAACGGTTTTGTTTTCAATTTGGGTGCGAAGTCTGTCAAATTCAGCAACCGACAGTTTCGCAACGCCTTTGCCTTTGATGATTTCTTCTTTATTGAACTCTTCAAGTTGAGCCTTGAAGTTAAGTACCACTTCGGTATAGTCCTTTAATGCAACATATTTGTAGCCGATAGTCCCTAATCTTTCAATAAAGAGATTTTCAACTTCATACTCGCTTATCGCCATTTTGCAACTCCTTTTCATATATTTTCATTAACTGTTGTGTTAAAATGTCCGTTTTTTTCGTTTCTATTGAATGTGTTAGTCTATCTTGCTGTCTTTTCAGTTCGCTTATCTTTCCGATTGTTCGTTGTGTTTCGATAGGTAGTAGCGTTACTTCAAAACTTTTCAGCATACTTAACGGAATAATAGATACGGCGGTTGTGGCTTGTTTTAACTTTTTTAATTGTTTAAGTGCCGCTGTATTATTGTTGATAAACCAACATAAATAGTAGGGGTCAACTTCCGACATATCATTTATTCGTATAATAGCAAGATTTGAAAGAATGAGTTTGTCGGCACGATTGCTTTCAATCACGATTGCTTTGCCCGAACTCAATCCGACAACTACGTCGTATTCTTTGGTTAAAGAATACGTCCCGATTTTATCGCCTTGAACGGTTATATATTTTGCGATAGGCAAATCGTCTGAAACGTTAACAATGTAGTTAAGTTCTTGCATTGTAATCGTTTCAATGGATTGACCTGTTGTAACTTCTATTCGTGTCGGAATGTTACCTTGAATTATATTTGCGAGAGATTGTAGTTCCACTTGACACACATCCTTTTTGAAATTTACATAAATATCATACCACAAGAAAATTGATTTGTCAAGGGCTTTTGATATTAAAATTTTGAAATTTAATTAAATTTCCTTTTTGCGACGCTATTTAGCATAACAAAAGACTCGAAGTTGTGAAACTTCGAGTCTTTTGCCACTTGCAGGTGTCCCCATTAAATTAATTGATTTTTTTATAATCCCTAATGGGGACACGCAAATTGGTTGTTCTTGTTTTAA
>OMCA01001161.1_pt1 | contig 13000 bp, 8 predicted proteins | sample 1673621 | NCBI WGS metagenome assembly OMCA01 (sample SAMEA103958117, study PRJEB25191) | human gut metagenome | biome: human-associated habitat [ENVO:00009003]; feature: intestine environment [ENVO:2100002]; material: feces | place: Germany | collected 2013/2015
TGCAGTCATTATTGATGTAGGTACTACCCGTGTGCCGGATGCTACAAAGAAATCCGGATTCAAACTGACCGGAGATGTGAAATTTGATGAAGTAGCTCCCAAATGTTCTTATATCACTCCGGTGCCGGGCGGTGTGGGACCTATGACGATTGTATCATTGATGAAGAATACATTGCTGGCAGGAAAAAAGGCCATTTACAAGTAAGTGCCATGCGCTTTGCGAAGCTTGATGGATAAAAAAGAATGTGTCAAAAGTTTGGTAATGCTTACAGGATAAGCTGACCTGCTTTTGACACACTTGTTTTCATGAACAAAAGTTATGCCTGCTTTTCGGACTTACCTGTAAAATCATAAGGAAGGATTTTCGCTCTTAAAAGATTATTTTGTTCTTCGGAATGACTATATTTTCGGGAGTGTCCTTGATGTATAGGTCTTTCTCGCTGGGAAGTTCGGGACATTTATGCCCTCATGCTCTCACTGCATGTATAATAGGTTTATTATAAAAGATTTAGATGGTGAGGGTAAAAAATATTGCTCTCACTTATGCTCTTATGCCCTCATTATATTTTGAAGCTGAATTTTGCATAAGAGGCTTGAAAACAGTTATATATATTCTTTTTATAGGCTATTCCGTTTTGATGTAAAGTAGGCTATTTTTAGGCTTTTTTTCTTGTAAGAAGTGCGCATAGAGGATTTGTACCTTTATGGAATATGGCGGATTCCGGCTGTGGTAAAAAAGATCAGGTCATTTTTAAAAAAGGTGACGAGCTTTTTTTAAAAGGCCGCCGTCTTTTTTAAAAACGTCTTGGTCTTTTTTTTAAATGTCCTTGTCTTTTGGACTGGCGGTTGGCATGCTTGCTGACGTGGTTTCTGTTGGGGTCATTGTCATCAATAAGGCATGTGTGTGATATATAAAGATTTGTTGCAAATGCTTGTAGACCCTCTTTCTAATTTTTATTTGTATTATTCGCTTGAAAAAAACGATGGTACTGCTGTTTCAGAACGGGTACAGGTTAGTGAAGCCTGTTGGCACAGTTCGGGGTTGCTCCTACGGAATTCAAGCGTATGAAAACTGTAAATTAGTGTAGAACTTTGTTCTTTACGAATTTTTTCCTATCTTGTACCCTTTAATATTAGAATAGATGAAACAGATCTTCATTCTTTTTTTGCTATGGTTTGGTTTGTCGCTATCGGCGCAAGATCAGATCTCTTTGTTGTTTGTCGGTGATTTGATGCAACATCAGGCTCAAATTGATGCAGCCAGGCAAGGAGACGGGTATAATTATAATGATTGTTTCCGTCATGTGAAGAAAGAAATAAGTGAGGCGGATATGGCTATAGGGAACTTGGAGGTGACATTGGGAGGAAAGCCTTATAGAGGGTATCCGGTGTTCAGTGCTCCGGACGAATATCTTTATGCCATAAAGGAAGCCGGATTTGATGTATTGCTGACCGCTAACAATCATTGTCTGGATAAGGGGAAACTGGGGCTGGAACGTACTATCCTGATGCTGGATTCTTTGAAAATACATCATGCTGGGACCTATAGGAACCCGGAAGAACGCCATAGGAACTACCCGTTATTGATTGAGAAAAATGGTTTTAGAATTGTATTGTTGAACTATACTTATGGAACGAATGGCTTTAAGACTGATGCTCCGAATATGGTTAATTATATTAATCGGGAACAGATAAAAAAAGATATTCTTGATGCGCGCAGGAAACTTCCTGATGTTATTATAGCCTGTATGCATTGGGGAGTGGAATATTGTTCGTTCCCTGAACGATCGGAGCGTGAACTGGCTGGCTGGTTGATTGGACAAGGAGTTGATCATGTAATAGGTTCGCATCCGCATGTACTCCAGCCTATGGAAATTGTAAAAGACTCCCGGACTCCTGCCCGGCATGTCATTGTTTATTCATTAGGTAATTTTATCTCAAATATGTCGAAAGAAAAAACGGATGGAGGAGCTATGGTGAGATTGAAGTTGCAACGGATTTTTCGAATAACTCGTTTAGCGAATTGTGAATATGCGTTGGTTTGGACTTCGAGACCAGTTTTAAGTAAAAAAAAGAACTTTGAATTATATCCTGTTACTTTTATAAATAAATCCATTCATAATGAGGAACTTAATGTGATGAAACGTTTCTTGAAAGGAACTGAGAATTTATTAGGGAAATCGAATGGAGGCATAAAAGAGTATTTTTTTGAATAATTTTTCCTCAAAAAGTTTGCGGATATAAAAAAAAACAGTACCTTTGCATCGCTTTCGAAAGGAAAGCCTAACATGGTGACTATAGTTCAGTCGGTTAGAGCGTCAGATTGTGGTTCTGAATGTCGTGGGTTCGAATCCCACTAGTCACCCTTTAACATATGAAAGGTTCTGTAAATCTAATGATTTATAGAACCTTTTTTTAGTTTTTATATCTATTAGTGTATTATCATGGTGATAAATTTAAAAGATAATAGCGAAAAGGATAAGTATATCTTGGAGTTGTTCCGGACATCTCCCAAGGAGGCTTTTCGTTTATTATTTGATGCTTATCACATGAAATTATGTATATATGCAGTGCAACTGACCGATTCTTTTGAGATGGCTGAAGATATTGTGCAGGATTTCTTTATCTATTTTTGGGAGAAGAAATATTACTTGAAAATAAATCAAAATCTTCGTTACTATCTTTATTTGTCTGTGCGGAATGCGGCAATCAATACTTTACAGAAAAATAACATGTTATCTATGGAGGAACTCTCAGGTCTTGATATGAGTATTCCTGAAGAGTCTATAGATGAAGAGGAGCAAGAGGAACGAAATAAGTTATTATTGGAAAAATTACAAAAATTACCTCGTCAGGAATTACAAGTAGTGAGAGCTGTCATTATGGAAAATAAGAAATATAAAGAAGCGGCTGAAGAACTCCATATTTCTGTGAATACCCTAAAAACTCATCTGACAAGAGCCTTGAGACAATTAAGAAAAGAATACAATCTACACTCACTGTTTTACTAAAATTAAATTTTTCTTCTTTTCCTGTCACCCATTTATTAATTTGGGCTCTCTTTTATTAAAAGAAAGTAATCGATGAACAAAGAGAATCCAAAAAAGAACAAAAAGTCTTTTGAGTATTATATAGCGCAGCGAAAAGAAGAATTTCGTTGTCAATATGATCATGAACGTTCATGGGAAAACCTGCAATACAAGCTTGAAAAAAGAAGGAAACGCCGTATCAGTTTATATTGTGTAGCGGCATCAGCGGCTCTTCTTTTTCTTATTTTAGGAATTAGTCATATATTCTCTCTCCACAATAACACGCAAAACAAGGAGGCTGTAGTGGCTGCTGTGATTTCATTTCCGGAAACAGGCAGCCGCAAGGCTATCCTTACTTTAGAGAATGGAGAAAAAGTGGACTTGTCTGTTAAAAAAGGTACTATTTCTAATGTAAATTCTACTGTAATCAATAATAATGCCAATCAATTATTGACTTATAGAAAAGTGGAAGAGGTTTCTTCAACTCCTCAGATTAATACACTGGCTATTCCAAGAGGAGGGGAATATCAGTTGATTTTATCGGATGGAACAAGGATATGGATGAATGCTGAAAGTCTTTTACGTTATCCAACTTCTTTCGTTGGAGAAAAAAGAGAAGTTTTTCTAGAAGGGGAAGCTTTTTTTGAAGTGGCGAAAGATGCTAAACATCCTTTTATAGTTCATACAAACAGACATTCGGTGGAGGTACTTGGTACAAGTTTTAATATATCTGCTTATCCTGATTATAAGGTATATACAACTCTTGCAGAAGGGCGTATTAAAGTAAGTACAGCTAAAGTTTCGGTTGTGTTAAATCCTGACCAACAAGCGGTTATTGAACTGGATAATGATGATATAGTGACACGTGATGTGCCTGCTTATCTATTTACTTCCTGGGCGAAGGGAAATTATGAGTTTCGTAATACGTCTTTGTCTGAAATTGTTGCCCAACTGTCACGGTGGTATAATGTAGATATCTATTTTAAAAATGAATCTTTGAAAGATAAAAGATTTGCAGGTATCATCTTCAGAGATGAAGAGTTAAATTTTGCTATTGAAGTAATTGAGAGAGTGTCTAATGTACATTTTACCCGCGAAGGAGAAACGATTTACATTGAAGATAAGCACGAATGAGAAAGTAAAATGATAGGAGAGAATTGACTTTTTTTAATAATAAATCAACAAACAATTATGAGTACAAAACTTTTGAGCGAAACTATCTGTCGCAAAGGCCTCATGGTGAAATGCTTTGTTGCATTGATAGTATTTTGTTGTTCGGTGGGTGAAGCATTTGCCCAAACGGATACTAAAGTGACTATCAATGTGAACAATGTTTTAATCAGAACAGCCTTGGATCAACTGCAAAGGGAAGCAAAGATCCATTTTGTTTACGATGAAGAAAATATTGATTCAGGAAAACGGGTAAGTTTATTTTACACCAAAACTTCTTTGAATGCGGTTTTGGACGATTTTTGTAAACAGACTTCATTACGATATGAAGTAAAAAGAAATTTGATTCTTATTTTACCTTCAAAGGCTGAGAAAACAACCGGAAAACATGAACCCTTTTATATGACAGGTGTGGTTATGGATGAAACCGGAGAAAGTATTATTGGAGCTACCATTATGATTGGAGGTACAAGTCAGGGTACTGTAACCGATATAGATGGTCGGTATAGTTTGCGGGTTACTCCTGGTGATTTAGTGTCATTTACTTTTGTTGGAATGGCAGATAAAGTAGTCAAGGTACAAGCTGGTAAGAAAGTGGTGAATGTGAAAATGGAAACTAATGCCACTGCACTGGCGGATGTTGTAGTAACTGGCTATCAGACTTTGTCCAAAGAACGAGCAACAGGATCTTATTCTGTGATTTCAGAGAAAAGTACGAAGGGTAAACTGGAAACGGATGTGTTGTCACGTATTGAAGGATTGGTAGCAGGTATAAATAAAACTTCAAGCAACAGTAATGATGTTGTTATTCGTGGTATTACTACTTATATGGGAAATACAAAGCCATTGTATGTGGTTGATGGTATGCCTTATGAAGGTGATTTAGCATCAATAAATCCTACAGATGTACAAAATATAACAGTATTGAAGGATGCTGCTGCAAGTTCTATTTATGGTGCCCGTGCGGCTAATGGTGTAATTGTTATTACAACTAAACGTGGACAGGAAGGTAAAACTAAAGTAAGTTATAATGGTAGTATTAAGTTGTCTCCAAAACCGGATTTTGATTATTTGAATTTGATGAGTAGTTCCGAGCTGGTAGATATGCAGATTGAGGGGTTTGATTATTATCATACGGCTTATGAGAATTTGAATAAGCGTCAAGCTGTAAATCCGGTAGTTAGCTTATTGTATCAGCATGAACGAGGTCAACTGACAGATGGTCAATTGGCAGATGCTCTGTTACCTTATCGTACAAATGATAATCGTAAACAAATAGAAGATGAATTTGCGCGTGTAGGTATTGTTCATCAGCATAATTTAGCTATTTCTGGTGGATCTAATAAAAATCGATACATGGCTACTGTTAATTATATGGGTGATTATGGTAATCAAAAGTATCAAAGTAAAGATCGTATTGGATTTAGCCTAAAAGATGATGTGGATTTTTTTGATTGGTTATCGGCTGATTTTGGAGTTACAGGAAGCTTTTATCGTTCAAAGGGTGATAATGGAGCAGGTAGTTATAGCAGCTTGATGAGTAGTTATCCTAGTTATTATATGTTAAGGGATTTACAGGGAAATCCACTAGATTTTCAACGTACTAAATCAGATTATGAATTGCAACGTTTGCAAAGTATAGGTTTGATGGATGAAACATATAGTCCGATAAAGAATCGTGCAGAAGAAAGCTATCATAATAATTCCAATTATTATCGTTTGCATGCAGGATTGAAATTTAAAATTCTAGAAGGTCTTAATATTGATTTAAAATATCAGACAGAAGGGACTTATGATAAAAATCGTACTTTATATAGTAATATGTCATATAAAGTGCGTAATATGATAAATGATGCAGCTCAATATGATGCGGCAACAGGAAGCCTTACACTGAATGTCCCTAAAGGTGGCCAATTGGATGAAAGTCGTTATGAATCTTATTCGTATACAATGCGTGCTCAGGTGAACTTTAATCGTATATTGGGAAAACATGCTATATCTGCGTTGGGCGGTGCTGAACGTCGGTTGGTGCGTCGTACTGGTGCGCAGAATTATTATATGGGATATGATGATAATAGCTTGGGAGTAAAACCTATAAATCCGTTAGTTATGTCTCCTATTAATGGTACTGAAGCTTTGTTGGGGTCGTTTAATTGGGTCTATGGTGAATATAATGCATTGACTCATACAGAAGACCGATATGTTTCTTTTTATGCTAATGGTTCATATACATTTGACGAACGTTATTCATTAACTGGAAGTATTCGTATCGATCAATCTAATTTATTTGGTACTGATCCTAAATATCAGTATCGTCCGTTGTGGTCCGTTGGTGGTAGTTGGCAGATAGCTAATGAGCCTTTTATGGAAGATTGCACGTGGTTGAATCGTTTGAACTTGCGTATGACTTATGGTGTGGGTGGTAATGTTCCTAAAAATGCAGGACCGTATATGACTGTGGTTGATAGCGGATATAATGATTGGGTTGGAGATTTTGGTTCGTATATAAAGAATCCACCCAATTCTCAACTTCGTTGGGAGAAAACGGCTTCTACCAATGTGGGGCTTGATTTTTCTGTATTCAATTCTCGTTTAAGCGGTAGTATTGATTATTATTATAAGAAAACGACGGACTTGTTAGGAAATCGTAATGCGGATCCGACTTTAGGTTGGGCAAGTTTATTGCAAAATTATGGCTCGATGTTTAATCGAGGTGTAGAATTGTCATTACAGAGTGTAAATATTCAAAATAAGAATTTTACTTGGGGGACAAATTTAATGTTTAGTTATAATAAAAATGAATTGACTAATTTAGAAGGTACGAAAGAAACGGTTTTTTATTATAGTGCATATAATGTAGCAGCTGTTGGTTACCCTATTAATAGTGTCTTTAGTTATCGTTATGCAGGACTTAATCCGACAAATGGGAATGTGTTGGTGTATAATAAAGAAGGAGAAAAAGTTTCAAAAGTAAGTTCTATTGATGATATGGTGTATTCTGGAACTCGTACTCCAAAGTATACGGCATCATTGAAAAATTTCTTCTCTTATCGTGATTTTGATTTTTCATTTATGTTTGTATATTATGGTGGTCATGTGTTACGTGATGTTGTAGCTGGATATATGGGTGGTGCACCGAGTGCGAATCTTACTCGTAAGGCTTTAAACCATTGGAGGAAACCGGGGGATGAAAATATTCCAGGAGTAGCTCCGTCTTTCAATAGGAATATTTATTATACAGATGCTCAGACATGGTATTCGGCAGACATTCATGTAAAAAAGGCAGATTATATCAAATTGAGAGATATCTCATTGAGTTACAATTTGCCAAAGAATTGGTTGAGGAAATATTTTATAGAATCGGCCGCAGTGACTTGTCAAATTAGTAATGTGTGGTGGTGGGCTGCTAACGGAGATATTGATCCGGAAGCGTATACTACATCGGGGTATGGATGGGGAGCATTGACTCTTCCGAATCCTACTACTTATACAATTGGTTTGTCCCTTAATTTTTAAATGATTGAATAGATAAATATGAAATTATATAAATTTTTACTTTGTGCATGTTTGGCGTTACCTATAATGTCATGTGATGATTATTTGGATATACAACCTAAAGGGATTGTAATTCCGGAAAAGAGTGAAGACTATGAACGTTTATTGAATTATGCTCATTTGCTAAAAGCTTCAGAATCATATCCTAACTTTATGACAGATGATGTTTTCATGCCTTATGAAGATGATATGACTGGAGGATTTGTTTCTCTGGAGTTGCCGAACCAGCATTTATATGCGTTTAATAGTGAAATCTTTGGAGAAGGAGAGAGTGACGGTCTTTGGGAATACTCCTATAATCGTATTTATTATTATAACGTAGTTATTGATGATATAATGGGAGCTACTCAAGATACTGAAGAACATAAAAAGCAATTGAGGGCTGAAGCATTGGTTGGGCGTGCTTTTGAGTATTTGACTTTGGTTAATGCTTATGCTAATCATTACGATCCGTCGACTGCTGCTACAGATCCTGGCGTTCCATTGATGTTGGATAAAAATATCAATAAAACAAATTTGCAGCGCGCTACAGTGCAGGAAGTATATGATCAAATTAAGACAGATCTGGATGAGGCTGCTCCTAATTTACCGGAAAAACCGGTGTTGAATGCCTATCGTGCATCTAAGCCGGTGGGGTACGGGATGTTGGCACGTATGTATCTTTATATGGGAGATTACAAAAAAGCTTTGGAGAATGCGGTGATCTCATTACAGAATAATTCAACTTTGATGAGTCTTTTCCCGTATAAAGTAGTGGATCGTGATAAATATATTGGTAGGATCGATGTTCCGGATGGAGATGAGAATCCGGAAAATATTTATATTCGTTTGGCTCCATGGACTTTTGGATTTAGTGCTACTGCATATGCTTCTGAAGAATTGGCGTCCTTGTATGATCAGGAAAGGGATCAGCGTTATCTGTTGTATTTTACGAAATATTTAGGTGGAATAGATTTGGATTATCCTCTTTGGGCACCTTATATTTATGCCAACATGGCTATGTCTACTCCGGAAATGTATCTGATAGCAGCAGAGTGTGAAGCTCGTATAGGTAGTAAAGACAAAGCTATGGAATATATTAACACCTTGCGTGATAGTCGTATTATTGATAATGTACCTTTGGTTGCAAATGATAACAAGGATGCATTGGTAAAAGTCTTGGAGGAAAGAAGACGGGAAATGCCTATGCTTGGCTGTACCCGCTTGATTGACTTGAAACGTTTGAATCGTGAACCTGAATTTGCAAAGACTATTGTGCATGAGGTGAATGGTGTAGAGTACAAATTGGAACCCAATAGTCCTAAATATATTTTGCCTATTCCACCCACTGTACTTCGTTTTAATCCTGATATGATTCCTAACATAAGATAAAAGATATTTTAATGAAAAAATTAACGATTATGATGGCAACAGCAGCATTATGCTGTTGCCTGGGTTCCTGCAACAGTGGAACTAAGCAAGAATTGGCGAATACTGTTCATTTGAAAGGTCAGTTGCTTGATATGGGTAGCCAGAATGTGCGTATGAGATTTGACGGAGCGGCATCTATGCTAGGCGATAGCCGGGATATTTTGTTGAAAACGGATGCTTCCGGTCATTTTGATACTACTTTTGTACTTAAAGAACCGACATATTATACTATCAGCCGCAACACATTGTATCTTACTCCAGGAGATGACATGACTATCAAAGTAACTCAGACAAATACAGAAGCGGAATTCTCGGGAATCGGAGCCGAAGCCAATAATTACATGAAGTTCCGTCTTTTCCCGAAAGGAGGTTCTTATCTGGAAGCCGGTGGTAACTTGCGTGGAGATTTTGTATCCACTAAAGCGTTGGTTGACAGCTTGGCCGCTATACGTATGCATACATTGGATACGTTAAGTAATGTGTCTGATGCATTTAAAAAGCAGGAAACAGCACGGATCAAAGCGGATATTATTAATAGTTATATCTGTTATGCAAGTTATTCAAGGATGTTTGCCGGAGTGAAGAATGAAGAAGAGATGCGGGCTAAATGGAATGAATTTAATGTTTCATTAACTCAGGATGTAACTCCGCTATATAAGGAGATTATGAATGAAGATATGCTGAATGTAGCTGTGGTGCGCGATGTTTTGTCTTATCAGGAAGATTCTACATTAGCTTCTCTTTGGTTTAAAGATATTTCCATTCCTGCGCGTACTACGGAATTATATGCTTGTGCTAAAATAGTTGATAATCTGAGAAATGAAGCTTCTGAACAGACTGTGAATGAGGCGAAGGCATTTTTGCAAACAGTGAAGAATGCTGATTTCGTGACAGAAATTGAAGGAAAGATTGTTCAAGCTTCCAAGTTGCTTCCCGGACAACCTGCCATTGATTTTGAGATGTTGGATGTGGAAGGCAATGTGAAGCATCTTGCAGATTTTAGGGGTAAGGTGATTTATATTGATTTATGGGCAACTTGGTGTGGTCCTTGCATTCAGGAATCTCCGGCATTTGAGGCTTTAGGTAAGAAATATGCGGGTAAGGATATTGTTTTTCTTCCGGTTTCTACAGATACTACAACGAAACCTTGGTTAAGGTACTTGGATGGACATAAGAAAGAATTGACTCAATATCATTCCAATGATGTTGCTTTAAAAGAAAGTTGGGCTATCATGTATATTCCTCGTTTTATTTTGATTGACAAGGATTTCAATATTGTGAATGCATACGCTCCACGTCCGTCAAGTGAAGAGATTGGTACTTTGATTGATTCTGTTCTTAATAAATAGTAAATTTATGATTTATAAAAAATATCTATTATTAGGCGTTTCTTTATGCATGTTAAATGCTTGCAATGAGTCTAAGTCTGTGTCTTTAGAGGGTAGTCTTGATGGAATCCAGGCTGATTCTATCTATTTATATCAAGTGGACAATGAGCATTATGGTAGTGTGAAACTGATTAAATCTATTGCTGTTACCGATGGTAGATTTGCTTATCCCACTGATTCTATACAAGTCGGTCTTTATTGTTTCTCTTTGCAGAATATGGAGCGTGGGGAGTATTTACAGCAATACGCTAATTTGTTTTTGGAACCCAAATCCATGCAGCTTACCTTAGGCAAGGATAAGTATGACCAACTGAGTTTACATGCTACAGGGTCTGCATTGCAGGAGCAATACGAAGCTTTGCTAGAAGCGAAATATATAGCAGGTAATCGTACGGTTCTCGATTCTTTGGATCATATGTTCTATGCGGCTCGTGAAAAAGGAGATCGTGAGGAAATGGAGCGTATCCGGGAGGTTTCCAGTCCTTATTATGAGAGTGCCTCGGAACAGACCCGTAAACTGATAAATGAGGAAATTGCTAAAAATAAAGGCTCATACTTCGGTTTGTATCTTTATTATACCTATCGCTTCCAAAATCATACTTTTAATACAGTTAAAGAGATTGATGAGGCACGTAACTTCATAGGCGGTTTTGATGAGGTGTCCAAGCAAAGTGGTATATATGTAAAAATGCAAGAAGGTTTGGATAAATTTGCTAAGTGTGCTACCGGCAGTGTTGCTCCTGCTATAACAGGAATTGATTTGAAAGGAAATTCTGTCAGTTTGAACGATTTCAAGGGTAAATATGTTCTAGTCGATTTTTGGTTTGCCGGTTGTAGTTGGTGCCGTAAGGAAACTCCTTATCTGTTGAAGACGTACAATGCTTTCAAAGATAAAGGATTTACTATTTATGGTGTGTCTACAGACCGTCGTGAGGAAGATTGGAAAAAGGCTATTGAAGAAGACAAGAGCTATTGGAATCAGGTTCTGTTGCGGAAAGACGATGTGAAGGATGTGTTGGAATCATATTGTATTGTCGGTTTCCCACATATAATTTTAGTAGATCCGGAAGGTAAAATTGTAGCGAAGGAGTTGCGTGGAGATGATCTTTATAATACCGTCAAAAAGTTTGTAAACGGAGCAAAATAAAGAAATGTGTTTTTAACAAATAAAGCAGTAGGCTGGGAATGTCCAGTCTACTGTTTTTTCTTTTATGAAATATGGAGCTTTTTGAAGGAATGATATTGTTTTATTATAGGTAGTGGTATTCCGTATTGTATTTATTTTTTAAATAAATCTAATGCATGACCCATATTTCTCTAATGTTTTCCTTTTAGAGAACTTATTCTCTGTCGGATAGGTTAAAAGTTTATCTTTGTACCATTATTCAGAAAAGAAATTTATTGATAAAATAGACATAAAAGGATCAAAACGTATAAGTATTGTAAGCGTACAATACTTTTAGGAGGTCTCGTTGGATGCTTGTGTTCAGATTTAAGGCGAGACCACCTTATTCTCGTAGAGAATTTAGATTTTAATTTAGATGATACTTGCTCGTGATGAGTAGGTATCATTTGTTTTTTAGTCTATTCTGTATGGAAATGGCTTGTAAGATTATACATAGAAGATAGAATAATTAGATCACTCTGCCGTTGAAATGGAGGATTTGAGCGGATTATTTTAATTATTGGAAGAATTGTTCTATCCTTTAAAGCATATTGCTTCTATCTTTGCCATACTGAGAAAAACATTAAATTACACTATTATGAAGAATTTTCTTATCTTATCTCTGTTGTTAGCCTTTTTGACTACGGAAGTATGTGCGCAGTGGAAACCGGCTGGTGACAAGATCAAAACACAGTGGGCAAATAAAATAAATACCTCTGCCGTATTGCCTGAATATCCACGTCCTATAATGGAACGTAATGAATGGAAGAACTTGAATGGTTTGTGGGAGTATGCTATCACCGATTTGGGAGGAAATGTTCCGGCGCATTTTGACGGGCAGATTTTGGTACCTTTTGCAGTGGAATCTTCTTTATCAGGTGTGGGACAAAGAGTCGGTGCAAAAAAGGAATTATGGTATTCCCGTTCATTTGAAGTGCCTGTTGCTTGGAAAAATAAAAATGTATTACTTCATTTCGGTGCTGTGGACTGGAAAGCAGATATTTGGGTTTACAGATTCCGGAAGAAGTGGAGAAAATCGTGGAGTATTGTATTCAGGTTGACTTGTTCAATGCTGAGTTGTATACCAAGTATCATATTCTTACATCCGCAGAAATCAGGCAACAGTATAATAATGCCGGTTTCTTCATGGCTGCCAATTCATAATCACTAATCCGAAAATACTATGTTGATAAGATGTGAAATGTTAAAAAAACTGGCAAACGCTTTTATAGAGGTAGCCAAAGAGGAGAACCTGCCTGTAAATATCACAATGGGCAGGTCTT
>OMCA01001189.1_pt1 | contig 12783 bp, 8 predicted proteins | sample 1673621 | NCBI WGS metagenome assembly OMCA01 (sample SAMEA103958117, study PRJEB25191) | human gut metagenome | biome: human-associated habitat [ENVO:00009003]; feature: intestine environment [ENVO:2100002]; material: feces | place: Germany | collected 2013/2015
CAGCCTGACGACTGCGTCCTCGTCGACGATGCCCGACCGGATCGCACCGTGTTCCAACGCATAGAGCGTGACGGCGCGGTACATGGCGCCGGTGTCGATGAAGATGTAACCCAGTTCGCGGGCGATGGCTTTGGCGAACGTACTCTTGCCGCACGACGAAAAGCCGTCGATGGCGATTATGATCTTGTGTTTGTTATCCGACATTGGGGAATATATCAAAGAATGTTGAAAGTATCGTGTAAATACCCAGTATCCCGATGATAAGGCCGGCGACATGGTTGATCGTCAGCATGTGGCGCGGGCGGAAGCGGCGGCGGAAAAGGTTGATGACGAAGGCCAGCATCGTCCACCAGGCCGCGGCGCCGCCGAAGAATCCGGCGATGATGAACATGGCGCGGAAGAAGCCTCCCACGCCTTCGTGCGTGATGTCGCCGCCCGAAATCTTGAATACCGCGAAGAAGGCGAGGATGTAGGGGATCACCATGATGAAATTGGCGATCGTCAGCCCGAAGATCGAGGCGAAGTCCTGCCACAGCGACGTCTTGCCCGCCCGGTTGCGGCGTATCTGCGGTACGGGGTTCTGGGCGAAGATGTAGACGATGAGGACCGGAGCCATGGCCATCAGGTAGGACGCGAAGGCCATCGGATAGTTCGACGTGAACTGGCTTTGGAACACGTACTGTGCGAGCGGAATCGTCTGATTGCTCTGATCGGTCAGCGTGATCAACGGCAGCAGGAAGTCGTTCCAAGCCCACAGTGCGGTCAAAATCGCAATCGTGGCATTAATCGGACCCATCAGCGGGAAAATGATCGTCCAGAAAATACGCCAGGTGGAAGCACCGTCGATACGAGCCGCCTCTTCCAACGAAATCGGAATCGAACGAATGAAACCAATCGCAATAAACAGATTCGTACCAATACCGAGAATCGTGTACAAAATAATCAAACCAAGCTGATTATCAAGATGCAGCGAACCCATTTCCTTCGCAATCGGAAGCATGATCACCGTGAACGGCACGAACATCATCGCAAGGAAGAAGTAGTACAGGAAACGGAAGAATCGCTTATCCATATTCCTTGCCACAGCATACGCGACGAACGTGTTCGTCAGCAGCGTCAACACCACCGCGCACACGGTGATGATTGCGGAATTAAGCGCGGCCTTCGGATAGTTCACCTTATTCCACGCATCGGCGAAATTATGCCATTCCCATGTGGTCGGCAAGCTGAACGTACCAGCCTCGCTCGGAGTCTTCAACGCGGTGACCACAGCGAAATACAACGGCACGAGCACGGTAAGGCTCAACACGGCCACAGCCGCGGTCAGCCACCAGTTGACCTTATGATCCCTGCGGATTTTCTCCGGCTTTGCCTGCGATTGAGTAGTCTTGGCTGCAGTCTTTGCAACAGTTGCGCTAGTCATGATATTTCCTCTTTACCTTCAGACTTTCAGACCCTTGCTCAGACCTTTTCCTTGCCGCTGAAGAACTTCAGCTGCACGAAGGCCAGGATTGCCAGCACGATGAAGAACGTGACCGCGTTCGCCATCTGGTAGGAGTATTCGCCATTGCCAAGGCCGTTCTGGAAGATCAGGTACGAGACGGTTTCGGTCTTGGAATCCGGACCGCCCTTGGTCAATGCCATGATCTGGTCGAACGCGCCGAGCGAATTCTTGAGGCTCAACACCATGTTGATGGTGAAGAACGGGCCGATCAGCGGGAAGGTGATCTGCCAGAAGTTCTGCCAAGCGCTCACGCCGTCGATTGCGGCTGCCTCGTAAATCTCGTTGTCGATGGTCTGTAGGCCAGCCAAGTACAACAGCGTGGAGTAGGCCACGCCCTGCCAGATCGACAGGAACACAATCGGGAACCATGCCAAATCCGGATTGGAAATCATTGACGTCGATAGCCAATCAATATGCAGCGCCTGACCGATCGCCGGCAGCGGCGTCATGAAAATGTACTTGAACACGTAGCCAATCACCAGCACCGACAAGGTGTACGGAATGAAGAAGATCGCACGGAATCCGTTTTTGAACGCGATTTTCGAATTCAGCAGCACCGCAAGGAACATGCCAAGAAAATTCGTGCCAATTGTAATCAAAATTGCGATGAAAATAGTAAACAGGTACGCGTGACCGACGCGAGAATCCTGGAACATCGCAATATAATTCTTCAATCCGATGAATTTGAAATCACCGTAACCCTGCGAATTGGTGAACGAGTACGCCGCGCCCTGTAGGAACGGCCAATACAGGAAGATGGACACCAGAATCACAGCCGGAACGGTCATCCAATAAAATGCCGGATCAACCTTGCGCTTGGAATATTTCGAAACCTTATTCTTGGAAGTTTTTGCCGATTTCTTCGCAGTATTTGCAGTATGTGCGGTAGTCATGTCCGTTCCTCCTCTCACCTGAAGTTTCTGGCTTCGATCTTGTCGTATTCGGATTGCATGCTGTTCAGGAATTTTTCGGTGTTGCCCGACTGAATCAGCGTCTGCAGGAAGCCTGCGAGATTGATGCTGGCTGGCACGTAATGGTCGCAGAAGTCGGCCAGTTTGCCCGCCCGGTAGAAGTCGAGCACGCCATTCAGCGCTTCGTCACCCACATACGTGTTTTTGTAGGGGGTAAATGCGGACTGCCGCTTGGAGTAGTCCTTGATGTTTTCGTCGTTCATCAGGAAGTCGATGAATTCGCGCGCTTCCTTCTCATGCTTGGTGTGCGCACCCATGGTCAGAATCACGTCATCGCCTGCCGTGAGCTGCTGTTCTTCGGCATTATCAGTTGCCGGCATTTGCGCGAACCGCAGGTTGGCATCGCTGTTGATGAGTCGAATCTGCGGAATCGCGTAGGTGCCGAGTGGCAGAATCGCGGCTTTGCCTGCGGCCAGATCCTGCGTGGCCTGCTGGTAGGTGACTGCCGGATTCTTCTGCGTATAATTCTGGTAGATCTCGACCAGCTGATCGCTGACAGTGCCCCACAGGTCGGAGAATTTCTTCGATCCGTCTTTGAGGGAAAGATATTCGGATTCCGGCACCAGCGTGGAATTGAGTGACGCCAACGGCGCCTGAAGTGTCCACGAATCGGCGGTGCTCGCTTCGATCGGTACAACACCCTTGCTCTTGAAGCGTTGCAGCAGGTCGATGAATTCGCTCCATGTCTGCGGCGGATTGTCGGGATCCTCACCCGCCTGCTCCCACACGTCGGCGTTGATGATGTAGCCGGATGCGTTGCCCGCATACGGCAGGCCGTACAGGCGCTTCTTGGATTTGTCGTTGGTTTGTACAAGGCTCTTGGCGATGTTCACCATGCCTGGATTGAGTTCGTCGACGATGGCGTCGTCGGTGAAATCGTGGAAGACACCTGCTTCGGCGAGCATACCGAAATTAATGTCTCCATTGATGGTGATGACGTCGGGTTCACGATTTTTCACGAGTCGCGTACGCAGATCGGTGGTTGCGTCGGACGAATTGTTGACGTTGACTTTGATGCTGGGATGGGTTTTCTCAAATTCCTTTGCTTTTGCGGTGAACCAGTCCGCTGCTTCGGCTTTGAATTGGAAGAAATCCAAAGTGACGGTTCCAGCGGTGCTGTTGCCGCAACCTGCAAGGCCGGCCGTCAACGCGATTGCGCATGTGGCCGTGAGAGCGCGGTATACAATCCTCCTGAATTTACCTACACTAGTGGTGGAATCAGGTTTCATTCTCGACTCCTTTGTATTTTTTCTCTATCACGGTGGAGCAGCTTCCTTACCACACCACCGTTACTGAGAATTATAGAGGGGGGGCGGTTTTCATTCCCAACTCAGCGCGCCTGTGCGGGGCGGAAAACAAAAACGACGAGATTTTGTTACTCTGAGAAAGTAATTTGACGCACGATGTGCGCGAACGGGAGCACGAAGGATGGTTCAGATGGCGGTTTCACCTCTGCCACAGTGGTTTGAAGGCTCGGAATATACCCATAAAGTCGCGGCTTGCATCATGAAATATGGTCCGATTTCACGCATTACGTTGGCGCAGATTTTAGGACTTTCGCAGGGTGCTGTTTCCCGAATTACCAGCGATCTGATTTATGCGGGCGTGATTGAGGAGACGCCGATGCCGTCCGGCAAGGCCGGCAAACTGCCGAAAGGTTTCGTGCAGAAAGAAAATACGGAACGTCGCGGCCGCCCGCAAACCGGATTGCAGGTGATTGCGAATGCGCGATCTTTCGTTGGCATGAAAATCAACGCGACGCATATTTCGGCAGTTGCGGTCAACGCAATCGGGCAGATCATCACCGGATGCCATGATCTGAAAATCGAAGACGCTTCCCCGCAGACCGTGGTCGCGCTGATCAAACAACTGACGACCGACTGTTCCGACGAGGCGGAGATGGCGGGCTGGCCGAAACCGTGCGCTGTGGGAATCTCGCTTGGCGGGCATATTGTCGACGGTACCGTGGTGACGTTCGCACCGTTCATGCACTGGTCGCAGCCCGTGGAACTTTCCGTCATGGTTCGTGAGGCGACCGGATTGCCTACCGGAATTTACAACGATATCGATTCGTTGGTCGTTGATGCTTGCCTGTTTGGGTCCGGTATTGGATTGAATAGCTTCGCGGTGCTGACGTTCGGCGCGGGCGTTGGCTATTCGTTGACAGTCAACGGCGAGCTGGTGAACTGTCCGGATAAAAGTTACGGTTTGGTCGGGCATATTCTGGTCGATCCGGATGGGCCGCGTTGTGTTTCCGGACATAAGGGATGCGCGCAATGTTTGTCCGACAACTCGATCGCGGCTGAATATTCGCAGATTATCGGACATCCCGCATCATTCGACGATTTCGCACGTGACGCACGCGCGAACAAACCGCAGGCGACGAATCTGGTGAACCGCGTCTGCTTCCGTCTCGGCACCCTGGTGGCGACCATCGCCAATCTTGCCATGCCAGACAAAATCATGATCGCTGGAGAATCGTCTTTCATCGCAAAATTCGGTATTGACGACTTGCGCAACGGCATCAACATGTATCGGCATAGCCAGGCCGCGCCAGTGGATTTTGAAATTCCCGACCACGATTGGGCTTTGTGGGCCAAGGCTGCCGCAGCGCAGGCAATTCGCCAGTATGTTGGCTGATTAATTGCGATTGATTGTTTCGCATAACAAAAATCCTCCCTTTGTTCTAGGGAGGATTTTTGTTATGCGATTACGGCTTATTCAGCGCTCTCGACGGGCGCAAGCACGGCCTTGAAAAGGACTGCTTGCGCCGGGTGCAGTGCCGGCGGGCGGATGCCGTACGTGGCGAGCGCGCGTCCGGTCATCCTCACGCCTTCGGCCTTCCACCAGCCGAGCGGGCTCTGTCCGTTGGCGATGTCTTGCTTGGCGAGATCGAGGCTCACGTCGAGCGGCGACACCTCATACACCTTGTCAGGGTCGAGTCCGGGCAGGCGTACCGGCGCGGCCGGGTAGGTCTGCGAGGTGGTGAGCTGGGTGAAACGGTAGATGGCGGCCGCTTGGTTAGGCATGACCACACCGTCCAAGCGCACTGCCGGATCGGCTGCGTCGGAATGCACGACTGTGTCTACGGCGAACCATTCGCGATGCTTCTTGAATTCGGCGACCCATTCGGCGAGCTTGTCGATATCTTCCTGCGGTTCCTTGAGCAGGTTCCATTCGATGCCCATGTGTCCGAAGAAGGCCATGGCCATACGCAGTTCCTGCGTGGTGGCGCGGTGCGTGGAGTGCGCCGGGGATGCGCCCACATGTTCGCCGATCATTTCCGGCGGCACGAGCAACGAGGTGTAGCGCTGGATGTCGGCGCGTTCCACCGGGTCGACGCAGTCGGATCCCCAAATGCGGTCGGCCACTTCGAGGATGCCGAGGTCCACGCGGCCACCGCCGGAAGAGCAGCTTTCGATTTCAAGTCCTGGATGCGCGGCCTTCAGATCAGTGAAAATGCGATATACGGCGAGCGTCTGCTGGTGCACTGCCGGGCGTCCGGTGCGTGGGGAGACGGCTTCGGTGACGAGTTTGTTGTGATCCCACTTGATGTAGTCGATGCCGAGTTCGCCGACGAGCTTGTCCATTGCGCCGTAAATGTAGTCGTAGGCGTCCGGATTGGTCAGGTCCACGACCTGCTGGGTACGTCCTTGCATGGGCAGACGGCCTTCGGTGGGCTTCAACACCCAGTCGGGGTGTGCGCGGAACAGGTCGGAATCAGGGTTGACCATTTCCGGTTCGAACCACAGACCGAATTCGAGTCCCTTGCCGTGCACGTAATCGGCAAGCGCCTTGAGCGACTTGTCGCCGTCGGGCCACACATCCTGCGAAATCTGCCAATCTCCGAGGCCGGAGGTGTCGTCGCGGCGGGAGCCGAACCAGCCATCGTCCACGACGAAGCGTTCCACACCACTTTCCACGGCCTTGTCGGCGAGTGCGGTGAGGGTGTCATAATCGTGGTTGAAGTAGACGGCTTCCCATGTGTTGAGAATGACCGGGCGCGGCTTGGGCGCGATGTTGTGTTCAGCAAGCCAGTCACGGTGCACTCGGCGAATGTAGCTGTGGAAGCGGGCTGCGACTTCGTTGAGGCCTTCGCCATAGGAGCCGATGAGCCATGGAGTGGTGTAGGACTCTCCATTGGCGAGGCTGATTTCGCCGCCGAACAGTACTTCGCCGCCGCCGATCACGCCGCTGGTGTATGGCAGGCGTTCCGCGGAGAGCACGCTGTTACCGCTCCATGCCACGTGTGCGGAGTAGACGTTGCCGTGCGTGAAGCCGAAGCCTTTTTCGCCGACGCTGAGCAGCAGGGTGGCATCGAAGTCTGGGCGTCCGGCCATGGATGCTTTGGCGAAGCGGCCGAGAGTGAAGTCCTGGCGCTGCGGGGAGCGTTCGCGCAGATGGTGGCCGGTGGTGGTGAGGATTTCGTTGGCGTCGGCCGGCACGGTGAATGCGAGTTCGATCTTGCCGACTTCGAGCTGGTCTTCGCCGGTGTTCACGACTTCGGCGTTCTGGCGGATGAGGCCGGTTTCGTCGAGTTCGCAGGTCCAGATGAGTTTCACATGCTGTTCCTCGTCTTCGGCGGTGACGGTGACGGTTGGGGTCTGCTTGGGTTCGTCGGCCACGCTCCAGTTCGGGTATCCGTCTTTTTCGCCCATGACGTAGGTTTTGCCAGCCGCCACGGTTTCGGCGGTGATGTTGCTGACTGCGAACTTGCAGAACAGTTCCACGCCGTCGCGACGCACATCAAAGCGGGTTGCGCCGATCCAGGATTCGGATTGCGTGGGCAGCACGCTCGGCCATGAGGTGTAGTCGAGTGCGCCAGAAACACGCTGTGGCATTTGCGCGTCGAACATGTCGATCACGGTTGCCGGGGCTGCGAGCGGGCGACCCCAATGCACGAGTCGCGGCAGATCATTGCCGGGGAATACGAGTGCGAACGCCACGTTTGCGGCTGGCTGTTCGGCGTAGACCGCAGTGAGTTCGGTACCGTTGGTAGCGTTGCCATGGAAGGTCTGAATGAGCGTCATTGCAGCATCCTTTACATATTGCGATTGCCTTGTATTGTCACCTTCGATGGTATGACAAGCTTCATTTGTTGACGTCGCCGAGCGTGTTTCTTTCTGTCGGAAAGTATTTCTTGCGACCATAGAATCGCAAGAAATATTATTACGTAAACATTACCGTTGAAATCGCAATCATCTTTACCAAGATTTACTTGGCATTTCAATATTTCTTACGTTTTTGCGACTACAAAATCGCAATTATCGTTTTCCAGCGAAAAAATCAGTCATCAATCGTGCGCATTCCGATTCACGAACGCCGCCGATAACTTCCGGAACATGACCGACATGCGGGTCGCGAGGAATGTCCCAAATCGAACCGCATGCACCCAACTTGGCATCCCACGCGCCGAACACGATTCGTCCGACATGCGTTTGCAGGCACGCGCCGGCGCACATCGGGCACGGCTCCAAGGTAACAATCAACGTGCAATCGGCAAGATTCCACGTACCAAGCGACCGAGCGGCCTGCGTCATGGCCTTGACCTCGGCGTGCGCCAACGGATCGGCGTGCGCCTCGCGCAGATTACGGCCACTGCCGATCACCGCTCCCCCAGCGTCAAGCACGACGGCACCGACCGGTACCTCGCCTTCCGCGGCGGCCTCGCGGGCCAATTCAATCGCCAGCTCCATGTCGTCACTCCACTGCATACCCGCCACTATACGGTTGCTCGCGTGAAGCAAAAGACGAAACACGCCCATAAATACCTCTTGGTAGGCTGGAAGGGTTTGGAAAATGCGCGCAAAGGAGGCACGTTGGCGGTATTCGAGTTGATTGTATGTATTATCGCCGCCGTCGTACTATCTTCATTCCTCAGCCGTTTCATTCCCAAGGTTTCCACACCGCTCGTGCAGATCGCGTTGGGTGCGCTGGCGTCGCAATTGCCGTTTTTCCCGAACGTCACGCTCGATCCGGAACTGTTCATGGTGCTGTTCATCGCGCCGCTACTGTATTTGGAAGCGCATGAAATCGACAAAAACGAGCTGCTGAAATCCGTTAAATTGTCGCTTTCATTGGCAATTGGACTAGCGATCGCAACCATGGTGGCCGTTGGTTTCGCACTGCATGCCGTATGGCCCGCAATTCCCCTTGCCGCGGCACTGGCGCTCGGCGCCGCACTTGGACCGACCGACGCGGTCGCCGTATCGTCGCTCGGCAAGGAAGCCGCGCTTACGCAACGTCAAACCAGCGTACTTAAAGGCGAATCGCTATTCAACGACGCGTCCGGCATCGTCGGCTTCCAGTTCGCGATCGCGGCGGCCGTCAGTGGCGTGTTTACAGTGGGCGATTCGGCCGCACAGTTCGTGTTCTCATTCTTCGGCGGCGCCATTTTCGGCTTGGCAGTAGGCATGGTCGCCGACCTGTTATTTGAATCGTTGCGATCTTTCGGCTGGGAGACGACCACAAGCCGTATTTTGATGGAATTGTTCCTGCCGTTCATTCTGTATTTGGGTGCGGAAGCGGTGCATGTTTCCGGCATTCTTTCGGTGGTGACGGCCGGTTTGATCATCCGTTTCGATCGCACCGGCATCGGCCCGAATGTGGCTCGCACCAACATTGTTTCGTCAAGCGTATGGGGGGTATTCTCGTTCACGCTCAACGGCACGGTGTTCATTCTGCTTGGCATGTTGCTGCCGAATGCGATGAGCGCAAGCTGGGACGATCCGCAAGTCAGCAATTGGCTGCTACTGGTTGCGATTCTTACGGTTTCCGCAGTGGTAATCATCATGCGATTCCTGTGGATTTCATTGATGCTACGTCTCGCGCGAGATACCGTCACCGGCAAGCGACGCAAGATGACGGCGCAACGTTGGCGTTCGGCCGCGGTCATGACGTTCGGCGGGCCGAAAGGCACCATCACCCTGTCATTGATGTTCACGATCCCGTACACCATTACGGGAGGCGCGTGGTTCCCCATGCGTGACGAACTGATCTTCATCGCAGGTGGCGTGATCGTCGTAACCTTGCTGCTCGCCAACTTCCTGCTGCCGCTGCTGGCGCCGAATCGCAATAAAGACACTTCCGTGGAAATGACCGAAATCACCATCGAAGTGCTGCGACGGACCGTGGAGGAACTGACGGGACGAGTCACACCCGACAATCGTCGTGCGGTGTTGATGATCATCGACTCGTATACGAAACGTATCACACGACTGAAGCAGCGCATCGGAGAAATCGATCCGCAAGGGTATATGCAACTGCAGATCGACGCGCTCAACTGGGAGAAGGAATACGTCAAGGCGCGACTGGCGAAAGTCAAGGCGACGACGAACGACGACAAGGCAGCGCACGATCTGGAAATCGAAGCATGCGAGCGCCTGCTCGACCAGATCATGAGCTCTCTGCGCCATATCGAAACGGAACATAATTCCGGACGCACCATCTGGCGAGTCAAAGGCCGCTTCAGGGCGTTGCAGAGGCGTTTGGGCACGGTGGTGAAGCGTGTGAACAGCCGCATTCGCCGCACTACCCCGCTGTTCAGCGACGACGAGCTGTTCGCGCACACCCGCGCGGTGCAGGTGGATGCCATCGAACATGTGATCGACCGCCTGTATGAGGAGATGGGCCGCGACACGTACAATACGGAACATTGCTCGGCACTGCTGCTGGATTACCGACGAGGCGAGGCTACGCTGAGGTCGCGCCCGAATGTGGGCACGAGCGCGGAGGCGCAGGCGCAGGCGGAAGAGGTGAAGCGCGAAAGCTACGGTATCGAGCTGGGTGTGATCCAAGACATGTACGAGGCGGGTGACATTACGCGCGCGCAATCCAAGCAGCTGCGACGCAACGTGTATGTGATGAGCGTGGACGCCGACGCGCAGATCTAGCATCCAACTGATCTGATGGGATCAGCAAGCTGGCGTGAGCCGGTGATCCGCAGCGAGTTTGTCTGCGGACGAACTGTGGAAACGTGGGGGACGAGACAACTGTAGGAACGGAACACGGCGTGGAAGGCGGCAAACTGGAGGCCATTCCACAATCTAAAACATGAGGGAATTGAAATTCTCAGATATTTCCCAGAAAACACCAGACATGTACTCAGCATCGTCTGTTTATATAGGAGATGTCAGCAAAAGAGCCGACCAGGAACCCACAGCAGTTCCCGACAATTGAACCCTTTCTTCTTCTCTCTCCTTTCTCTCCCCGGTGGTTTTCTCTCCACCGGGGTTTCTTTTTGCCCTCAACGGGTGGATTCCTCCAGCCAGTGGGAGAATCCGCCCGCTGGCAGCTCACTCAAAGTCCAGAAACCGCCACTCACTGGAACAATCACCCCGCTGGCAAGCCGCCCAACGTCCCAATCCTTCCAGTGACTGGGAGGATTGCCCCGCTGGAACGGGTATATTGGAGGCATGAGTGAAATACGCGAGCACGAGACCAGTGATTCCCACGACTCCAGCAACCCAAACACCCCGACCGGTCTGATCGGGCGCGAATCGCAGGTGGTTCCAGGGAGGTTCGGCGAGCCGCTGCAGGTCACGCACGTACAGTATTCGCGCGGGAGCGGCAATGCGGCTCCACGACGCCCGCTGTTCCTCTGTCTGCACGGTTGGGGCTCCAATGAGGCCGATTTGGCCGACATGATGCGTTACGTGGCTCCTTATAACGATTTCGCGTCGTTGCGCGCGCCGCTCGTGCTGCAGGAGGCTGGTTCCGGTGAATTCGGTTTCGGTCAGGGCGCGTATTCGTGGTTCCATGATTGCGTGCCGTCCGGCGAAGACCTGGATCGAGACGCTTATGCTGCCGCTCAAGCCATTGACGATTGGGTTGCGCGCAATGTTCCCGAAGATCGCGCTGTAGTGCCGATCGGTTTTTCGCAGGGCGGTTTGCTGGCGATTCATCTGCTGCGCGTCCATCCGGAACGGTACACCGCGTCGATCTCGCTTTCCGGCTTCCTTGCGCCGGGAATCGTCGCCGGTAGTGCGCCGGCCGACAGTCATGTCGCGGAATTGAATATTCCTGTGTTCTACGGCTATGGCAAGAACGATACCGTGATTCCGATGCCGGAGCTTTTCGCAACCGCCGCTTGGCTGGACGAGCATACGTTCCTCACGTCGAAAAGCTACCGTGGACTCGATCATGCGGTCAGTCTCAACGAATTCAGCGATTTGCGCGACTGGCTTGCCGCGCACGATATCGCGCCGGGAATCCTGTAAGAAATCCTGCGGAAGAATCCCGTAGAAAAATCCTGCAGAAAAATCCGATACAACGGATTTTGCGTACCAAGCACACGGCAATCGTTACAACCCGATATAAGCCACGATATAGCGATACCGCGTTAGACTAGAGCCAGCTAATAATCATTTCGCAATTGCCGGCATTCGCACGCTCAACCATGCGAACGTTCGAATGTTGGCGAGCGCCATACCGGCACATTCGCGTGCCTGGCAATAAGGAGTTTCGATGCTGCTGTCCGATCGCGACATTCTCGCCGCGCAGGCCGAAGGTCATATTTCACTCGATCCATGGACCCCGGAAATGGTGCAGCCCGCTTCCATTGACGTGCGTTTGGACCGTTTCTTCCGTCTGTTCAACAATCATGCGTACACGTATGTCGATCCGGCTGAGAATCAGGGCGAGCTGACCGAGCAGTTCGAGGTGGCTCCGGGCGAACCGTGGATTCTGCATCCGGGTGAGTTCGCATTGGGTTCCACGTGGGAGTACGTGAAGCTTGATCCGACGATTGCCGCCCGCCTGGAAGGCAAGAGCTCACTGGGCCGCTTGGGCATTCTCACACATTCCACCGCAGGCTTCATCGACCCTGGTTTCGAGGGTCATATCACGTTGGAATTGTCGAATGTGTCGACATTGCCGGTGAAGTTGTGGCCGGGCATGAAGATCGGCCAGATGTGCTTTTTCCAGCTCAGCTCCCCCGCCGAACATCCGTACGGTTCGCAAGGCACCGGCTCGCATTATCAGGGTCAGCGCGGTCCGACGCCGAGCCGTTCCTACGTGAACTTCTACAAAGCCGACATCACCGACTAATCATCAAATATTCTTGGATTATCGCAATATATTGTCGATATATGGCGATTGATATTCCCCCAAAAATACAAAAAGATTGGCTATCACATATCGCATGATAGCCAATCTTTTTTGCAATCTTCTATTGAGATTTCTTGTTGCAATGTCAGCAATATCGAATGATATTAAAAGATACTGCAACAGCGATTGGCAACGCCCTTTAGCGCTGGATCGCGATGTGTGAGATGCCAGGTTCCGCAGAATTCGCACCGATACACCCAT
>OMCA01001193.1_pt1 | contig 12747 bp, 7 predicted proteins | sample 1673621 | NCBI WGS metagenome assembly OMCA01 (sample SAMEA103958117, study PRJEB25191) | human gut metagenome | biome: human-associated habitat [ENVO:00009003]; feature: intestine environment [ENVO:2100002]; material: feces | place: Germany | collected 2013/2015
CCATCTGCTTGAGGGTTCCGGCGGTGGCGTTGCGCGGGTTGGCGAATGCGGGGAGCCCGTCGGCGTCCCGTTCTTCATTCAGTTTGGCAAAGGCTTCATTGGGCATGAAGACTTCCCCGCGCACTTCCAGCACGGGCGGCGCGCCGGGGGGGAGGGTGAGGGGGACGCTGCGGATGGTGCGGACGTTGGCCGTTACGTCGTCCCCCACGTCTCCGTCTCCGCGCGTGGCCGCATAAGCCAGCTTCCCATTGCGGTACATGATGGAAAGGGCCACTCCGTCAATCTTGGGCTCAACGGAGACGGGCACGTTCTCCGTTTGCAGCGCCCTGGACAGCTTATGGTAGAATTCCGCCAGTTCTTCATCCGGTACGGGGGCGTCCCGCTGCTCAAAAATGTCGTCAATAGACAACATGGGCACCGCATGTCTGATCTGGTTGAAGCCCTGGAGAGGGGCGCGTGGGGGAGTCCGGATCCGACAGTTCGGGATGGGCTTTTTCCAATTTTTCCAGCTCCAGGAACAGGGCGTCATATTCCGCGTCGGAAATCTCCGGTTCCGCCTGTTCGTAATACAGACGGTTGTGGCGGCGCAGTTCGGAACGCAAATAGTCTATGCGGCGGTGAGCGGGGTCCTCCGCGTTTCCGGGGTGGTCGGTGCCGGCATTTTCCCGCGCCTCCCCGGCCCGGGGTGCCGTTTCATTTGTTGCCTGCTGTGAAGGCTGTTTGCCGGCTGCCAGGGAAAAAAGGTCTTCCTCCATAGGAAAAATGAGTGGGGAAAATGGCTATTTGCTCAGTTTGATGACGGAACAGGGAGTTTTGGAATGTTCATGAGCCTTGAACAGGACCGTTCCGTTGACGACGGGAAGGGCGGTGTTGTCCCCCAGAAGCAATGCTTTGGAATAGCCGGCGGGCAGGGTGACGGCTGTTCCCCCGTCATTTTCGTAGCCGGTGGCATCCAGCGGCTGCATGCGGGCGTGTTCCGCTCCCGCCGTCAATTCTTTCATGGTTCCTTCACTGGGCGGCTGGGTCGGCTCCTTGTCCGGCGGGGGAATCAGGAAGACGAAGATATCCCCCTGCCGATTGATGGTGGCAGGCTGGTCCAGCTGCATGAATGCCCGTGTTCCGTACACGGCTTCACCGTTGATGTTGAGCCATCGGCCTACGCCGCGCATGGTGGCGGCCACTTTTTCCGGAATGGTGCCGTCCGCCATGGGATTGACGTTCAGCAGAAGATTGCCTCCCTTGGTAACGCATTCCACCAGTTTTTCAATGATGGTTTCCGGAGATTTGATGTTGGTGTCGTAGCGGTTGTAGCCCCATTTGTCGCTTACCGTCATGCAGGATTCCCAGTCCACGCCGGGATATCCGCGCCGGGGGATGAAGCGTTCCGGGGTAATATAGTCCCCGCAGCGCAGGTCCAGCGTGCCGGCCTGGTTTTTGTTCAGGCCGGAATAAGCGTACAGGCGGTTGTTCATGATGACGCCGGGATTGATGGAGCGCACCATGTCCATCAGTTCCGGCGCCTTCCAGCCTTTGGCCCCCTCCATGGCTCCCTGGGAGTAATCCCACCACATGATGTCGATGGGCGCGTAACGGGTCATCAGCTCCCGGACCTGGGCGTGCAGGTATTTCTGGTAAGCGGCGTGGTCGCGGGGAATGTTTTTCCTGTTAAGCATTGCCGCCTGTCCCGCAGGGTAGCAGAGGTCCGGGCAGATGGTGTTGTCATAGGACGGGTGATGCCAGTCAATGACGGAGTGGTAGAGGCCCACTTTCAGGCCGCGCTTGCGGCAGGAGTCCACATATTCGCGGATGATATCCCGGTTCACGGCGCTTTTGGCGTCGTAATCCGTCAAGGCGCTGTCGAACAGGCCGAAGCCTTCATGGTGCTTGCTGGTGAGCACTACATATTGGCAGCCCGCATCCCGGGCGAGCTGGGCCCATTCTTCCGTCAGGCCTTCCCTGGGCTTGAACAGGGGCAGAGCTTCCGCGGCGTAGGTATCTGTATCCACTTCCACGTTTTTTTGAATCCATTCGGAACCTCCGGGCCTGCCTTTCCATTCCCCGGCCAATCCGGAATACAGGCCGTAATGGATGAACATGCCGAATTTGGCATCCCTCCACCATTCCATGCGCCGGTTGCGTTCCCCCGCCGTTTCCCTGACAGCGGCATGGTTGGCATCCGCAGGGAGGGGGCGGCCGGGCGCTGCTGCCGAAAATTCCGCGGGAACGGTGGCCGGGGAACCCTGCTTCATTCCGCCGTCGCGCAGCCGGGCTGCGAACTGTTCGTCCAGGGCCAGCGCAGGCTGTCCGTTTTCCGTAATGATTTTAGTGGCGGACTGCTGGGCCGGGGCGGGAAGTCCCAGAGTGACGGCCAGGGCGGCAATCGTGGCTATGTTCATGGTTGTTCAGAATGGTGTGAGGCTGGGGGGGAAGGCTGGGGGGGAAGGCTGAACCTGCTTAAATGACGTCCGTATCCGCGTAGCTGCCCAGAATCTTCAGCATGGAGCAGTGCTGCTCCAGCTCCGGAAGGGTTTCCCGTAAGGGGGATTCCTGAATGTGGCCGGCGGCATCTATGTAAAAGACGTATTCCCAGTTGATGACTTTGGACGGGCGGGATTCAATGCGTATCAGGTTATTGTTGTGCCGCTGGAAGCAGTTGACTACTTCCGCCAGGGTGCCGGGTTTATGCTGGATGCGGATGAGCAGGGAGGTGCGGTCCCTGCCGCTGGGCTGCGTTTCCTGGCGTCCGATGACGGCAAAACGGGTGGTGTTGCAGGACTGGTCCTGCACGTCTTCTTCCAGGATGTTCAGGCCGAACAATTCCGCGGCCAGCGGACAGCCGAGGGATGCCGCGCCCATGGCGGCGTTCTCCTTGGCAAGAATGCTGGCTTTCGTGGTGGAGGACGTTTCCACGAGTTCCGCGTTTGGGAAATGCCGCTGGATCCAGTTCCGCGTCTGGCCGAGAACCTGGGGGTGGGAATACAGGATGCGGATGTGTTCCCGCGGAATATCCGCCATCAGGCTGTTGCGGATGTTCAGATTGATTTGAGCGCAGATTTTGAGGGGAGAGGTGACGAAAAGATCCATCACGGCGGTGACGGAGCCTTCCGAAGAGTTTTCCACGGGAACTACGCCGTACTGGGCCTTCCCCCGGTCCACCATGTCAAACACGTCCTTGAAGCTCTGGCACGGAATGAGTTCGCAGCTTTTTCCGAACTGCTTGAGGGCCGCCTGGTGGCTCCAGGTTCCTTTGGGGCCCAGGTAGGCAATGGTCAGGCCGCCTTCCAGAAAGAAGGAGCAGGAAATGATTTCACGGTAAATAGCCTGGAGGGAGGCTTCCGGCAGCACGCCCGCATTCAGGCGGTTCAATTTGTTGAGCAGGGCCGTTTCCCGTTCGGGAACGAAGATGGGGGAATTTTTTTCCTTTTTAATGCGGCCGACTTCATGCACCCATTCGGCGCGTTTTTTTAACAGCTCTACAATTCGGGCGTCCACCTCGTCAATGGCCAGACGCGCTTTTGTCAGGGCGATGGTCTGTTCATCCGTATTTCCGCTTTTTTGCTGCCTGGGGGGATTGTCCGGAGAGGCGTCCTCCCCGTGGTGCGTGGTCTCCATGTCTCTGTGAAAGCTGTGTGGTTAAAGCCGTGTCAGGGTAGCGGTTCCGGGGGGGCAAATCAAGATTAAAGGGGAGGTCTCCGCCGCGGATTCTTCTTGCATGCCCGGAAGATGCCGGGCAGGTTCATTTCTCCTTGATTGATGAAAAGAATATTGTTCCCGGCTGACTGTGACCGTGGACGCTCCTGCCGGAAAGGGGGCGTAAGAAGGTGAACGGCGGGTCTGTTGCCGCATCTTTGTCCGCAAGGATGGTGTCGCCGGATGACGGCGGATTGCTGACGAAGGCCGGGCCAGCTCTGGGATTTGAATATGGCGCTTTCCCGTATTCTGTCCGTTGAAGCGGCTTCCGCTGCCGGGAAATGGCGGGGAGGTTTAGTTCCGTCCCCCGTCTTCCTGTACCGGGCGCGGCTCCGGGATGGCCCCGTAAAGCCCGTTGGGGAAGAGCTGGAGCCACGGCGTGTATTCCGGCGGGACGGGCGCTTCGAAATCCATGCGCTTTCCCGTGCGCGGGTGGTCGAAGCCCAGCCGCCACGCGTGGAGCATGAGTCTGCCGGGTTTTGCCTTTTGCCGGGCGGGTTTGGCGTAAATGGGATCCCCGATGAGCGGATGGCCCAGATGGAGCATGTGCACGCGTATCTGGTGGGTTCTGCCCGTGTGCAGCGTGCACAGAACCAGGGAGGAGTCCGTGGACGGGTCTGCGCAGAGCAAATCGTAGTCCGTAATGGCGGCTTTCCCGGAACCGGGATTGACTACTGCCATTTTCAGGCGATTGACGGGATGGCGGCCGATATGGGTGAAGACCGTGCCGGAACTTTGGGAAGGAATACCCTGGACGACGGCCAGATAACGCTTTTCCGTGCTTCGGGCCGCGAACTGCGCCGTCAGGGACTGGTGGGCGCCGTCATTTTTTGCGATGACTAGGCAGCCGGAGGTGTCCTTGTCCAGGCGGTGGACGATGCCCGGGCGTTCCACTCCGCCGATGCCGGAGAGGTCCCCGCAGTGGTGGAGCAGGGCGTTTACGATGGTGCCGTCCGGGTTGCCGGCCGCGGGATGCACGACCATGCCGCTTTCCTTGTTGATGACTACCACGTCTTCATCTTCATACTGGATGTCCAGGGGGATATCCTGAGGCTGGGCTTCCGCCGGTTCCGGTTCCGGAATGCGGACGGTGATGGAATCACCGCGGGAGACGGGGTTTTTAGGCTTGGCGGGAGAGCCGTTGACCAACACATCCCCGCTTTTGATCAGGCTCTGGATCCTGGAGCGGGAAAGCTCCGGAAGGTGGGCGGCAAGGTATTGATCCAGGCGGATTTTCCCGTCGGCGTCGTCCGTAGTCAGATTCATGTTCCGTGGCGTTTGGTCAATGGCTGTAGGCGGAGGGAGGCAGGTCAATAAAGGTATAATCCAGCCCGTAAACATCCTTGAGAAGAAGCCCCAGGGCCTTTACGCCGAACGTCTCCGTAAAGTAGTGGCCGCCGAAGACCAGATTGACGCCCAGTTCCTGGGCCAGGGGGATGTTCCAGTGGGAGCCTTCCCCGGTCACGTAGGTGCGGCAGCCGAGGGCCGCTGCCTGGGCAAGATCGTCTCCCGCGCCTCCGGTACAGATGAAGACATCTCCGGCCGGAGCCTCCGGGGAATCTTTCCAGAAGGCCTGCACGGGCGCACCGAGGACGATTTCCAGTTTTTGCTCCAATTCCGCGCATGTACCTGGAAATTCTCCGTGCGTACCGAGGGAAACGCCGTGGTAGTCCAGCCCATCATGGGAACATGGCTGGAGGCCGCAGGCCTTCGCCAGCAGGGCATTGTTGCCGTATGCGGGGTGGACGTCCAGAGGAAGGTGGGCGGCGTAAATCGCCAGGTTCCCGTCCATGGCGGCTTTCAGCTTCCGGTAGGCGATGCCGGTAATGGGCTGCATGGGCTGCCAGAAAATGCCGTGGTGAAGAAGGAGCAGGTCCGCACCTGTTTCCAAGGCCGCATGAATGGCCTTTTCTGAGCCGTCCACGGCGGCGGCCACCTTGGAAACGGTGCCCCCGTTTTCCAGTTGAAGGCCGTTCAGGGCGCGGGGGGCGTCCGGAATGGAATTCACGGAGAGGATTCCGTCCAGAAAGGAGATGGCGGTGTGCAGCTCAATCTTGCTCATGCGGGAGGAGTGGTTAGTTGTCTTCCGAAAGGCTGGCGCCGAGCAGACGTACGGCGTCCATGTTCAGAATAAAATAATTCGGGGTTGTATTTACTCTGCCGTAATAAAATCTGCTGTATCCGGCCTCTCCCGCCGGGGCGATTTCCAGCGTGATGACTTTGTCCTCCGTTTCCGGTTCCGGGGCAAAGGTAATGTCGCTGGAACCGGATTGGGCCTGCACGGGGGCCGCCTCCTTGTAAGACTGGAGGATGAGTTTCAGGCGGAAAACGGGATTTTTCAGGGCTTCATGCGCTGTGGCGTCCGTATAGGGGAGCCAGGCGCTCACCTCCATTTTTTCCAGTTCATCCAGATAGCGGTTGGCTCGGTTCGGGTTGATATTCAAGGTTTCATCCTTCCCGTCTTTGGAGGCTGTCCAAGAATCGTCCAGACGGTCGAATTTCAGAACCAGGGGGCCTCCGGAACCGATGCGTTCCAGTTGCATTTCTCTGAGGTCAAACCTGCTGAAGGAAAAAAGCCTCTTTTTTTTCCAGGCCAGTGCATCCGTCAGCAAATCCTTCATGTAGGCGTTGTCCAGTATGGCGACGGTGGGTTTTCCGGCCTGGCGGGCATACCAGGAACCGTCCGCACCCTTGGAGAAAAACACCGTCACGGGGGGGCGTGGCTCTTCACCGGGCTTGGGCAGAAGGGACATGGTGAGCGTCATTCTGGGATTATCCAGCCCGTACACGGAAAGGTCCGTAACTTTGTCCGAAGCGAAGCCGGCCACTTTTCCCTGTTTAACGGTTTTCAGCAGAGAAATGAGATGCTCCGGATTAGCTTCCTGGTAACGGGCGCCCTCTGCCGTGTACAGCCAGGTGGGCTTGATGCCTTTTTTCTCATCCCCCTGAATGAAGCGGGCGATGGTAGGGTAATCCTGAAAACTTTTACGGATGGAAAGGCCGGTAATCTTGTAATCCCCGATGTCCGTCAATTGCTTGGAACGCAGAAGGCCCAGATCCAGCGGAATATTGCGTACGCCGGGAACTTCCTTGTTGGTTTCCGTCGTTTGCGCCAATTCAAAGACGGCCTTACGGTCGGAAACGGTGGCTTTGACCAGTTCGGACAGGCTTCCGTTGTCCGAGGGAGGATAAATCCGGAGCGTGACGGGCTGTTCCTCCATTTGCAGGGATTTGCCGTCTTCTGAAAGACGGCCTGTGAAATTCCTGATGGAAACGGAGGTGATCTGATCATCCGTCATGTCCGGTACGCTTGTTTCCTCCGGGTTGTACACGCGAACGGCGGTCAGCTTTTGGAGCGTGCCCAGCAGCACATCCATCATGGCCGGGTCCGTATCCAGAGAAAGGGGATACGTGATTTTCCAGGGAGAGCCGGGAGTCTCGCGTTTCAGGGCGATGCGCTGGCCCCGGTTGTTGATTTCAATGGAGGCGGGCATGGCCGGATGCAGGAGCAGGGGACGATGGTCCCGAAGCTGGCGGATACCGGATTTGAACAGAGGAAGGATGTTGCCGGTGCCCACCAGAATGCGGGTGTCCCGTCCGTAGAAATCCGTCTGCATATAGGTGGTGTCATCCGTGGTCTTGTTCTCCGGATCGTCCACCAGCCAGGGCGCCGCGGAACCCAGCGTATAGCGCGCTACGGTGGAGGAACGCTTTCCGTCGTCGCTCATTTCCTTGAGAGTGATGGTAACGGGGGTGGTCTTTACGCCGAATTCCTTCAGGGAAGCGGAATCAATTTTGTGCAGAGGCAGCGCGTCCACAATGCTGGTGGAATACGTGTACTGGAGAATGGCCGCCGCCGCGCGAGGGTCCATACGGTCGTTCCAGGGTTTTTCGCACCACCAGACGCCGTTGGGCTTACGGCGGAATTCCGCGACATCCCCCACGCAATTGATGCGCATCCAGGAAACCTCGTTCATTTCTTCCCGGGTGTATGGGAAAAGCCGTTCTCCGGAACTGAAGGCGGTGCGCCCGATGATGCGGGACAGGTTGCCGTCAATGGTGAGGAGCACCGCCGCGCCGACAGAAGCGAGGGTGATGAGGATGAGAAGGATAAAGCGGAATGTGCGCATGTGCTTCCGGTAATGGGCGTGGATGGGGTTAATGACGGCGAGTGTTCCAGATAATCAGGGCGATCAGCAGCGCCAGCAGGGGAAGGCCGATATTCGTCAGGAGTTCCAAAACGCCCAGGGCGTTGCGGTCCAGATTCAGCTTGACGGTCAGGTCATGGCGAGAACCGAGGCCGCGCAATTCTTCACGGTCCGTCATCCAGCCGATCAGCGTGCGCATGAAATCCCTCTGCTCCGGTTTGATTTGCCGGGGCTGAAGCAGGTCCGTATTGCCAAGCAGAACCAGGCGTCCGGTAGTCTTGTTCTGGTTCACGTCTCCGGCATTCCCCCGGATAAGGGCCGCGCCGATCATCAGAGGCCCCGGATTGTCTTCCCTTGCGTCGAACTTGGCTGGGAACTGGTTGTATTTGGTTTCTCCGTAATAATCCTCCGTAGTCACCAGAAGGGGATACGGCGTAATGCGCTTCTGTTCCATGGCCGCGTTGTCGGAATCCAGAATGAGGGAGATGCTCTCCCCTTCCAGTCCGGTGCTGGAATTCCAGAATTCACGGGTGCAATTCAGGGAGGGGGCGAAAATGGAGTTAATTTCAAAAACGGAACGGTTGCTCCTGTTGCGGAGCATCACGCGGTCATTCTGGGGCCGCAGCCCCTGTTCGCGGAGAAAGCGGTAAAGCTGTTTGGGGGTGTCATTCTGGGGTTCCAGCATGATCAGAATGGCGGCGTTCGGTCGCGCCCAGTACCGCTGGAGCACTTCCGCCTCCTGCGGGGACAGATCATACCTGGAACCGATAATCATGAATCCTGCGGCATCTTCCGGAATCTCTTCCAGACCGCTCATGCGGATGGGCACAAGCTGCAGGTTGACGGAACGGCAGATTTTGCCCAGCGTCGTGAAAATGCTTTCCTCCTGGTTGTTGCTCAGGGTTTCGTTGAAGTTGCTCTTGTCCGCCGCGATATAGATTTTACGAGGTTCGCCGTTGGCCGCTCCGTAAATGCCGGCAGTCATCATGTCTTCAATCTGGAGCGCCACCGCCTTCATGCTTTTGCCGTCCGGCCCGGGGGCGTACACTACGAAGGCGTCTCCGGGCAGGATGCGCACGTGGGCGGCGTCCGCCTGGGTGCCTTCAAACGTCTTGAGTGCTTTTTCCGTATCTTCCCGGGCATCAATGATGACCAGGTTCTTCTTGAATTCAATTCCGTAGATATTGGAGATTTCACGGGCCTTGTTCGGCTGGCGGAGGGGATCCACGTACTCCACTTTCACCTTGCCGTTGGAATAACGTTCGTATTCCTCAAGAAGAGAACGCATACGGGTGTAGTTCTGCGTGGTGCGCAGGAAAGCGAACGTGATTTTGACGGGGGTTTTGCGCTTCTGGATTTCCGGGGACTGGAGCATGTTGATGCTCTGACGGGATATTTCATAGCGCTGGTCTTCCGTCAGGTCCCGGCGGTAATACTCGTGGCAGCCCACGTAATTCAGGCATACGACGATAAGGAACAGCAGGAAAAGCTTGATCCAGGTCATCCAGGGGCGTTTGACCTTGCGGGAGGCGGGCTGGGAGGCTTCCGCGGCCGCGGCGGGGGTGTCTGGTGTTTCGCTCATAGATAGATAAAAATAAAAAAGGGTGAAGGCAGAATGAATCAGTGTTTCCAGCGGCGGTGGTCAATGATGCGGATGGTGACGGCCAGCGTCAGAACCGTCATGGTCAGGTAAAATATGACGGGGCGCGTGTCAACCAGCCCGGCGGAAAAGCGGTCCAGATGTTCCGAGCAGGACATGTAGTGGAAAATCCCCGCTGCGGGAAATTCCCCCCACACCACGGGAATCAGCCCCATGAAGAAAATCAGAACCAGCAGGCCGATGGTGATGATGCCGGAAATAATCTGGCTGCCCGTCATGGAAGAGGCGAAAATGCCAATGGCCGTGAACCAGGCGCCGATCAGCAGCAGAATAGCGTATGCCCCGGCCCAGTCCGCAAGGCGGTAGGGAAGAACCATGCCCGCATCATACCCGTAAATCCACTGTACAATCAGGTTGGACCAGTCCGCCAGGAGGGGGTATAGCAGCATGGGCAGCCACAAGATGATGTAAAAAGCGTACGCGGAGAAGTATTTTCCCAGGACCACCTGCCATGTCTTGATGGGCGTGGTAAGCAGGGATTCCAGCGTTCCCGTCTTTTCCTCCTCCGCCAGGGAACGCATGGTGAGCAGAGGGAAGATGAACAGGAAGTAAAACCAGAACATGGGAGAATGCAGGATGAAGAACAGGATGCCTTCCTTCTGCGGGGCCAGTTGAAAAGCCTTCAGCGTGCCGGACAGGGAGACGCTCTGAAGGGCCATGACGAAAGCCAGGATAACCCATCCGTACGGAGTCATTACGTAGCTTCTGAGTTCTTTTCTGAAAATGGTAAGTACTGGAGACATGGGGAGAAAAGGGAAATGGGAGGTGGTGGATGGGCGGGGATGGAAAATGGGGGTTAATCTTTACGGGTCATTTCCACGAACACTTCTTCCAGCGTGGGGGTGTGGCGGTAAATATGGCGCAGGGGGCATCCCTGTTCCGCAAGGAGGCGCGCGGCCTTTTCACGGGTATCCGTCCCGGCCTCCGCGCGTACGGTCAGCGTATGCCAGCCGTCGGCGTCCGTTCCTTCATGGATGACCTTCTTCACATGTTCCAGATTTTCCAGTTTCTGCGTAATCAGGGCCAGGTCTCCCCGGAATTCCAGCGTAATCTTGCCGGCGGCCCGGAGATTGGCCGTCAGGTTGGAGGGGGTATCCGCCGCCTTGATAGTTCCCTGGTCAATGATGATGACCTTGTTGCAAATCATTTCCACCTCACTGAGAATGTGGGTGGAAAGAATAATGGTGTGGTTGGCCGCCAGACCTTTGATTAGCTCTCGTATCTGGCGTATCTGGTTGGGGTCGAGACCGTTGGTAGGTTCGTCAAGGATCAGCAGGTCCGGTTCCCCCAGCAGGGCGTCCGCCAGGCCTACGCGCTGGCGGTAGCCTTTGGAAAGGGTGCGGATCATCTTGCGGCGCACGGGATCCAGGCCGCATTGTTCTACAACCTTGGAGACGGCAGGCCAGATCTGCTTGGAAGAGATGCCTTTAAGCCTGGCGCGGAATTTCAGGTATTCCGTGACGCGCTGGTCGTCGTAAAGGGGCACGTGTTCCGGCAGGTAGCCCAGATGTTTGCGAGCCTCCAGGGGATTTTTCACAATGTCAAACCCCGCAATCGTGGCTGTGCCGGAAGTGGGGGGCAGATAGCCGGTCAGCATGCGCAAAGTCGTGGTCTTGCCTGCGCCGTTCGGCCCCAGGAACCCTACGATTTCCCCCTTTTCAATCTGGAAGGAGGCATTCTTTACCGCTTGAAAGCGGCCAAACTCTTTGGAAAGCTGGTCGGCGTGGATCATGGAATCAATGGGAACAGGGTGATTCTAATCCAAACCGCTTTCGCCTCAAGCTTATTCTCCCCTGCGCCGCGGAAGCGCTTCTTCCGCCTGAAAAGCCATGGGGGCTAACGGGACCGATGCTTTTCCTGTCTGGCCGGGAGGGAATGAAGATAAGGAAATCAATCCCTCAACTCTTCTTCCAGCCTCTGGACGATGTCCCTCACGCGTACATCTTCTTCCATACGGGAGGCGACCAGCTTATTCGCATGGATGACGGTGCCGTGGTCCCGGCCGCCGAATGCCTGGCCGATATCTTTCAGGGAGCGTTCCGTCAGGCGGCGGCTCAAGTACATGGCGATCTGGCGCGGAAAGGCGATGCTGTTGGGGCGGCGCTTGCCGGTCAGATCGCTGACCTTGAGTTCGTAAAAATCCGCCACGCGCTTCTGGATGGAATCCACAGTCAGGATGCGGCTTGTTTCTTCCCGCAGGATGTCGCGTAGAAGCTGCTCAATTTTGGCGATGTCAGGCATGTCTCCGGACAGGGAAGTAAAGGTGGCTACACGGAGCAGTGCGCCTTCCAGACGGCGCACGCTCTTCTGGATGCGGCTGGCCAGAAACTCCAGAATTTCGTCGGATACGTTCATGCCAGCCCGGTCGCGCTTGCTGCGCAGGATTTCCAGCCGTGCGTTGTCGTCCGGAAGGTTCAATTCTACCGTAAGTCCGGATTCCAGGCGTGCCGCCAGCCGGGGATCCAGATTGGAAATATCGCATGCGGCGGCGTCTGCGCAAATCACGATGGTTTTGTGGGCATGGAACAGTTCGTCAAACGTATGCAGAAATTCCTCCACCGTTTTTTCCTTGCCGGAAATAAACTGCACGTCGTCCACCAGCAGGACGTCAGCCTTGCGGTACTTGCGGCGCAGTTTGGTGAAGCTTTGTCCGTTCTGGGTCCGGGAAGCGTCAATAAATTCATTGGCGAACTGTTCGCCCGTGACGTACACCACATTGGTGGATGAATCCTGATGAAGCACCTCATGGCCGATGGCCTGGAGCAGATGGGTTTTGCCAACGCCGGATTTTCCGTACAGGAAAAGCGGATTGAACAGGGCCCGTTCCGACTGTGCGGCGGACAGCCCTGCCTGATAAGCAAAGCGGCTGTCTTCATAAACCACAAACGAATCGAACGTATATAAGTCATTCAGGCATGCCCTGGCGGCCGGTGTGCGCTGTTTTTTTGCCGGTGCGGCCGGGGAATCCGCCGTCTGCGACGTTTTGGCCCGGGAGGAAGCCTTTTGCGGCTGGCCTTCTGCAGCGGGCATGGAAGCCACTTCATCCGTGCAGATGAACTTTATCTGGCGTTCCGTGCCCAGAGCCAGCATGGCGGCCTGCTTCAGCTCCGGGGCGGTGGCGGGCATCAGGGCGGTGCCCGGCAGCATCAGACCCAGTGCCTCGGCCATGATCTGCATGGTGGAAGCAGTGCCCATGAAGGAGCAGGCACCGCAGCTGGGGCAGGCGTTGTGCTTGTAGTAGTCCAGCTG